>Ga0126381_100000950_pt1 | contig 31568 bp, 25 predicted proteins | sample PanSoiMetPlot_28_FD_96465 | JGI IMG/M metagenome (GOLD analysis project Ga0126381, IMG submission 96465) | Tropical forest soil microbial communities from Panama - MetaG Plot_28 | ecosystem: Environmental > Terrestrial > Soil > Tropical forest > Bulk soil | place: Panama | collected 2016-02-17 | reverse complement strand
GGGCTCACCCAGCGCGACGTCGCGCAGAACCTCTTAGTGTCGTTGAGTTCGAGTTTCCAGACTTCGCCGACGTTCTGGCTGAATCCGAAGAACGGCGTGAGCTATAGCCTGGCGGTTATGTCGCCGCAGTACCGCATTGACTCCCTCGAAGCGCTGATGAACACGCCGGTGAATTCCGCAACCGGGACGCCGCAACTCCTAGCCAACCTGGCGACCGTGAAACCGGAAACCATGCCTGCCGAGGTGACTCACTACAACGTAGCCCCGGCGGTGGATGTCTACGCCACCGTGGACGGGCGCGATCTCGGCGGCGTCGCCGATGATACGGCAAAAATTGTCAAGAGCTTCGAGAGCCAGCTGCCCCGCGGTACGCAGATTCATGTGCGTGGGCAGGTAGAGACGATGGAGTCGTCCTACACTGGCCTCGAGATCGGGCTAGCGATGTCGATTCTGCTGGTGTACCTGCTCATCGTGGTCAATTTCCAATCGTGGCTGGATCCGTTCATTATCATCACCGCGCTGCCCGGAGCCTTGGCGGGAATTCTGTGGATTCTGTTCCTGACGCACACGTCGCTGAGCGTTCCAGCTTTGACCGGCGCCGTTATGTGCATGGGGGTGGCGACGGCTAACAGCATCCTGCTGATTTCGTTCGCCCGCGAGCGCATGGACGCCGGGGCCGATGCGATCACGGCTGCGCTCGAAGCGGGGTATACCCGCATGCGTCCGGTGATCATGACGGCGCTTGCCATGATTATCGGCATGGTCCCCATGGCGCTGGGCATTGGGGAAGGCGCCGAGCAGAATGCTCCTTTGGGACGGGCCGTCATCGGCGGACTTTTGGTGGCAACGGTGGCTACTCTGTTTTTTGTTCCGGTGGTGTTCAGCATTTTCCACGGCTGGCTGGCAAAGCGAAAAGCTGCGCGCCAGGCCTGATTTTCAGTTGAGGCGCAACTAAACTATGGCTCAGGAAATCATCTTAGATACGGGAATGGAACATGAATCTGCGGGACCGCCTTTGAAACCACCCAAGAAGCCGAACTACGCCGTGCTATGGGTGGCCCTGGCTTTGTTGATCGTGGGTGGGGCGATTACGGCTACCATGCGATTCGGCGAGCGCCGGGCTCTGGCTCGGGAGACGGAGGTGCTGTCGGTTCCGAATGTTATTGTCATTCATCCCAAGCCGGAGCCTCCCCAGCAGGAACTGATACTTCCTTCCACCCTAGAGGCATTCATCGACAGCCCGATTTTTGCGCGCACCAACGGTTATCTCGCCCGCTGGTATCACGACATTGGCAGCCGGGTGAGGCAAGGGCAGTTGCTCGCCGATATCGAAACCCCCGAAGTCGACCAGGAGCTGATGCAGGCGCGCGCGGCCCGCGATCAGGCGGACGCGCAATTGAATCTGGCAAAAACCTCTGCCGCGCGCTGGGAAAACCTGCGCAAGATGGATGCGGTCGCCCAGCAGGAGACGGATGAACGATCGAGCAGCTACGCGCAGCAGCAGGCGGCGCTGGCGTCGGCGACTGCGAACGTGCGCCGGCTGGAACAGCTGGAATCCTTCAAACATATTTATGCACCGTTCGCAGGCGTGATCACCAGGCGCAATACTGATATTGGAGCCTTGATCAACGCCGGCAATAGCGGCGCCAACCAACAGTTGTTCGATATTGCGCAGATTAGCCCGATTCGCATCTTCGTCGATGTTCCGGAAATTTATGCGCCTTCCATTCGCCCGGGCGTCCCGGGAAGCATCGAGCTGCCGGCGTTTCCCGGTGAGCGTTTTGCGGGCAAGGTGGTGCGTACATCCGAGGCTATCGATCCCACTACCCGCACCCTACGCACGGAAATCGATGTGCCGAACCGGGACAGCCGGCTGCTTCCCGGCGCCTATGCTCAGGTGCATTTTGATTTGAAGGTTTCCACGCCGCGTATGTCGGTGCCGGTGAACGCGCTGCTGTTTCGCGCGGAAGGGCCGCGCGCCGCAGTTGTAGCCGAGGACGGCAAGGTGCACCTCGCGCCGGTGATCATCGGCCGGGATAATGGCACCGAAGTCGAAATCCTTGGAGGATTAAAGGCCAGCGATTCGATCGTTCTGAATCCGAGCGACTCGATCGAGGAAGGGCAAACCGTGCACGTGCACAAGGACGGGGGAGCATGAGGAACCTGCGCTCGGTCGTGGTTTTGCTCGCGTCGTCGAGTTCCATCGCGCTCGCGGGATCGAACTATAAAAAGCCGGACGTCGCAGTACCGCAAAATTGGCAATCTCCCGTGCCCTGGCATCAGGCCAGCCCGCTCGATTCTCTTCCCAAGAACGCCTGGTGGGAAATCTTCAACGACCACGAACTCAATCAATATGAAGAGCGGGCGATGGCAGAGAATCAGACGCTCAAAGCCGCCGTGGCTCGCTTGGCCGAAGCGCGTGCTTTTGCCAGAGTAACGGCGTCGGGTCTTTATCCGGAATTGGACGCTGGCTTTTCGGCTCAACGGGCTCGGCTGTCGGCGAACCGCCCCGCCAATGGCGCAGTTATTAAGCCCTTCGCGGTTACACAAAACGTATTCAACATTCCATTCACTTTGAATTACGAAATTGACCTGTTCGGGCGCGCGCGGCGGAGTGTTGAGTCGGCGAATGCGTCCTTCCAGGCCTCGGCCGCGGACCTGGGGAATGTGCGGCTGCTGGTAAGTTCGGAGCTGGCGGCGGATTTTTTTCAATTGCGCGAGTTGGACGCCGAAATCGCGGTGGTCGAGGAATCGATCGGCTTTCAGGAGCAAGGATTGAAGCTGGTCAACGAACGACATCAAGGCGGGGCGGTATCGGGACTCGATGTTGCCCAGCAACAGACTGTCATCGACTCGACTTACACCCAGCTTGCCTTGCTCGCACAGCAGCGGGCGCAATTCGAGCACGCTGTTGCCGCGCTCCAAGGCATTCCGGCGAGCAGCTTCCAAGCTCCGGTTCGGGCTCTCGATCGTCAGCCGCCGGCGATTCCCGTGGGCTTGCCCTCGGAACTACTCGAGCGGCGTCCCGACATTGCGACTGCGGAACGGGAGGTTGCGTCTGCCAATGCCCAGATCGGCGTCGCGCGATCGGCGTTTTATCCCAGCCTTGCTTTTGGAGGACAGGGCGGGTTTCAGAGCGCCGACATCGCAAAACTGGTGGATGCGCCGAGTGCGATGTGGTCTTTGGGATTGGCAGCGCTCCAGCCGCTTATTGCTGGAGGGCGGATTCGAGCGCAGGTCGAGCGTGCGAAGGGTGTGTATGACGAGTCGGTTGCGAACTATCGCGAGACGGCTTTGACGGCATTTCAGCAGGTGGAGGACGCTTTGTCCGGATTGAATGCCCTGGCCCGCGCCTCTGAGTCGCAGCGGCGGGCGGTGGAAGATGCGGATCGATCGCTCGCTTTAGCGAACGCACGGTATACGGGTGGGTTAGTTACCTATCTTGATGTCATCACCGCGCAGGAACAAGTGTTGACCAACAAGCGCTTGGCAACCCAGATTCAAGGGCAGAGGCTGACGACTTCGGTCCTGCTGATCAAGGCGCTTGGCGGAGGATGGGACTCGTCGAGTATTGCCGCGGTCGGAGTGAAACCTAGCCTCAAGCAGGCGTTCGAGCCGTAACAATTCCGATTTTCGCGAGACAGGCAGATCGTATTTGTAATCAATTCCCGACCCTGAGGACCCCGCGCTCAGGATGCGGAGCCTCCCGTGATTCTCTCTTCCACCCCAACTTGCGCAGGGCGGTGTTTGCGGCGTGGAAACCGCACATCCCGTGCACCCCGCCGCCCGGCGGCGTCGATGCGGAACAGAGGTAGATTTTTCGATTTGAGGTTGCGTAATGCTTTCGAGTGGGCCGGAACAAGAAATGGCTGATGTCGAACACCCCTCCTTGAATGTCGCCGCCTACGAGGTTTCGATCCATGCTCTCCAGATCTGCAGGCGAAAGCACGCGGCGAGCTAGAACACACTCCCGGAAGCCGGGCGCGAAGCGTTCAATCTGAGCTTCAATTCTTGGGAGCATATTGACGCTCGATCCATTCGGAACGTGACAATAAGCCCATACCGTGTGCTTGCCATCGGGTGCGCGGGTGGAGTCCCAAAGGCTGGGCTGCACGAGGAGGACGAACGGCCTGTCGGCATGCTCTCCCTCGCGCACCTCCTTTTCCGACCGAGCGATCTCCTCAAAAGTTCCACCCAGGTGCACCGTGGCCGCGCGCCTCGAGGCGGTCGCTCGCCAGGGAACCGGAGCGCTCAGCGCGTAGTCGACCTTAAAGGCGCCAGGGCCGTAGCGGAAGCGCTCGAGCTTCTGTTTGTAAGAGGCAAGCAGTTCTCCCGGTGCGATCCTCAGCAACTGGCGCGGAGTGAGATCGCAGAGGATCAGGTCATATGCGGGCAGGTCACTCAAGCGTTCGACGCGCGCGGAAGTTTTTACTTCACCACCTAGACTCGACAGGAATCCGCAAAGCGCATTCGTAAGTGCCTGCGAGCCACCGCGCGCAATCGGCCACCCTACGGCATGGGCAGGGATGGCCATGAGCAAGCCGAATACGCCACTCAGAATTTCATCGAGGGCCAGAAAGGAATGCGCAGCTAATCCTGCGAAGAGGGCGCGAGTACGTTCACTGTGGAATCGGCGGGAGATGGCAAGAGCCGAGGAAGTGGCATGCAGACCGAAATGTGCCATCAAGAACGGATGTCGGGGAAAGCGAGTTGGCGGACGGAGAACCTCGGGCGCCAGCTCCCTCCAGTGTTCAACAAAGGGTCGCATCAGGGCTACCCAGCGGAAGCCATCTTCGGCCAGGGCACGTTCTGCGTCATTCAGATCACGTTCCAGCACGACCGCAGTGCCATCGTCGAAAGGATGGGCAAGCGGTGCCGGAGGATGAATCCATTGGAGTCCGAATTTTTCGAGGGGCAGGGCCGAGAAGAACGGGGACCCGGCTGCCAGAGGATGGACTGCCGAGCCGAAATCGTGCCGGAAGCCGGGAAGGGTCAATTCTAGTGTGCGAGCAGCGCCGCCGGGAATCGCCTCGGCCTCGAAAACCTCGACCTCGAGCCCGGCTTGGGCGAGGACGATGGCGGCAGCGAGACCGTTGGGGCCGGAGCCGATGACGCAAGCTTTGGGAACTTCCGTTGGCATTTTGTACGCCGAATCTTATTCCCGTGGCGGCAAATTGGGTAATTCCCTGATTTGGATGCTGCCATCGGACTCCCGCTCCAGAGTTGGCGCATACAGCCCTAGGTACTCGCGCCGCCACCAATTTCCGGTGGCTCGCTTCTCGGCCAGGCTGCTAAACCAGTATTGCCAGAGCACCGCACGAACTTGGCGTGGCGGAGACTCAGGAAACGGATTCCCGCGAAACAGCGCGAGTACATCTTTGTCATTCCCGAGTAGGCGCAGTAACGTGTTAGGCACAATCGGCGCCTCTCGCCAGTTTGTCAGCGAGGCAAACCATAGGTTCCAATCGAATCGCGGCTGAAATGGAGCATAAATCCGTGGAGCTTCATTCAGTGCCTGGGGTTTGTAGCGGAACTCGTACGGTGTCCAACTCTGGCCGTCGTTCGAGCCCTGGAACTCGATTTCGTAGCGTCCGCGGGTCATGACGGCAAACAGGCCATATTGATTGGCGATACGGAACGGTTCGAGAGTCGCCACCGGCGAAGTTGGCAGCGGCAGGCGCACAAACATCCAGACCAGTTCGACGGTGGTCGCGTAGGCAATCCAGCTGAGCATAACGGCGCTGAACGCCAGCTTTGCGGCGCGCCAATGGCCGGAGATTCGGTATCCGAAGGAATGCCCGGCGACGAGTGCCTCCGCCCCGCCGGCGGAGCCAAACTCCGCATCCGGTGGTCGAACTTCACTCGGCTGGAAGGATGAGGTCGCTTGTCCGGATGCCTCCGAGGTTTTCGCAGAATCAAATTCCGCTGCCCGGCGCCATTTTGCCGGTAAGAACTTTTCGATGAACGGGTCGTCGAGTAACAACACCCCCAAACACAGCACCAGATAGTTCAGGAAGGCATAGTTCGCGGTCAGGATGACCGGAATTTGCCACAACGTCACGATAAAGAAGCACACAATCCTCGAGCGACGCGGAAGAAACAGCATCCACACCAACCCGAGTTCCATAGCCAGCGTGGCACCCGCAGTGAATGCGTGAAACCAGTGGGGGAGATGTTGCACGTACCAGCCGATCCAGGTCGGAAGCGGTCCATTTTGATAGTACTCATCCATCGCGGTGAAGTTGCGCCACTCGGGATCCCCGCTGAGCAGCTTTACTGCGCCGGACTGGAAGTAAATGCGGAACCACTCCCACTGCAGCAGGAACAGACTGGCGCGGGAAGGGGGATGCGCGGCGCCGAGGCCGGGCCGGAATCCCGGAGGTGCGAAGAAGAAGGAGATGAAGCCTGCTTCGAGCAGCATGCCATCGGATTGATAGCTTGAGAAATCCTGAGCGGCGGCGATGAAGGTGAGAAACGAGATGAAGCAGATCACCAGCATCGCGCGCGGCCAAAGATTCAGGACCAACAGGAGGGAGGCGATCATGCCCAGCCAGGTCAATGTGATCAGCATGTGGGAGCCACTCGACCACCAGAGCAATGTAGGCGCGAACCACAGGCGTTCCGAGTGGCCGAGGGCGTGAGCGACCTGCTCCAGGTAAGGTCCGGCGGGCAGAATTCCATTCGGGCCGATGAGCCCGAGTAGTTGGAAGGCTAGCGCGAAAAAGGCAGAGAAGTAGATCAGCCCCAGAGCACGCAGGAAGAGCCACCGCGGGACCAGGCGATTCGAGAGTCGTTCATCGAAGAGCCAGCCGATCGCGCGTGCCCACGGCATGATCCATGGATTATAGGGGCTTCGGGCGACTCTGTCGCCAGCTCCTGCCAGCCTGTCGAGACCCGGACACCCCATTCCAAGCTATTGAAAAAGAACAAGTATTCTAAGGCTGGACTTAAAGCGGACTTCTACGGTACTATTTAATCAGTACAAATTCGGTACTGTTAAAGGATCGCGAGAGAGATTTCCATGATTCGGCTAAGCAAACTCACCGACTATGGCCTGGTGCTGATGACGCATGTGGCCAGGAAGCCGAGTGGGACCTTGCATACCGCAAGAGGCCTTTCGCTCGAATCGGGTTTGCCCGCGCCCACCGTGAGCAAGCTGTTGAAAACGCTTCTGCAGAGCCGATTTCTGGTCTCTCAGCGAGGTATCAAAGGTGGCTACAGCCTGGCCAGAGATGCGCAGGAGATTTCCGTTGCCGACCTGATCGCCGCTCTCGAAGGCCCGATCGCGCTAACCGAGTGCAGCACCGAAATCACCGGTCTCTGCGACTTTGAACAAAGCTGCCTCGCCAAGCACAATCAACAAATCATCAACCAAGTTGTGCGCGGTGCGCTCGAGAAGCTTACCCTGGCCGATCTGGTGCATCCGTTGCAGATCACGGCCATCAAAAACGCAAACGGCAATTTTGTTCCAACTCTAAGCCTTACCTCCGGAAGAGAGCAATGAGTACAAACGTTGATACAATTCGCGACCTCGCCGAGCGTGAGTATAAGTGGGGATTCATCACGGATATCGAGGAAGAGCGGGTCCCCAAAGGTCTGAACGAAGACATCATCCGGCTGATTTCGGCCAAGAAGGGCGAGCCGCAGTTCATGCTCGATTGGAGACTGAAGGCGTATCGCCACTGGGCGTCGCTCGAGAAGGCCGCGGCCGAGCCGAAGTGGGCGAATGTGAAATACCCGCCCATTAACTATCAGGACATTACTTATTACTCGGCGCCCAAGCAGAAGCCGAAGCTCGAGAACCTGGACGAACTCGATCCGGAAATTCTGCGTACCTACGAGAAGCTCGGGATTCCCCTGCAAGAACAAAAGATGCTCGCCGGGGTGGCGGTCGACGCGGTATTCGACAGCGTTTCAGTCGCGACCACGTTCAAGTCCAAGCTGGCGGCGATGGGGATTGTTTTCTGCTCGTTCTCGGAAGCGGTGCGCAACCACCCGGACCTGGTCGAGAAGTATCTCGGCTCGGTTGTGCCTTATACCGACAACTTTTTTGCCACGCTGAATTCGGCTGTCTTCAGCGACGGATCGTTTGTTTACGTGCCCAAAGGCGTGCGCTGCCCGCTTGAGCTTTCAACCTACTTCCGCATCAACGCGGCGGAGACGGGACAGTTCGAGCGGACGCTGATCATCGCCGATGAAGGTGCGTACGTCAGCTATCTCGAAGGCTGCACTGCGCCGATCCGCGACGAGAACCAGCTGCACGCCGCCGTGGTTGAGCTGATCGCGCTCGACAATGCGCAGATCAAGTACTCGACGGTGCAGAACTGGTATCCCGGAGACAAGCAGGGCAAAGGCGGAATCTACAACTTCGTCACCAAGCGCGGCAGCTGCCGGGGAGTGAATTCGAAAATCTCCTGGACGCAGGTGGAAACCGGTTCCGCGATTACCTGGAAATATCCGAGCTGCATTCTGCAGGGCGATAACTCGGTTGGCGAGTTTTACTCGGTCGCGCTGACCAACAACTATCAGCAAGCCGACACCGGCACGAAGATGATCCATATCGGCAAGAACACCCGCAGCACGATTGTGTCGAAGGGCATCTCGGCGGGACACGGACAGAACACTTACCGCGGGCAGGTCAAAATTCTGAAGGGCGCAACCGGCGCGCGCAACTACACGCAGTGCGACTCACTGCTGATCGGCGACAGGTGCGGCGCGCACACGTTCCCCTACATTGATGTGCGTAATTCGAGCGCACGCATGGAGCATGAGGCATCGACCTCTAAAATCGGCGAGGACCAGATGTTCTACCTGCGCCAGCGCGGGTTGACCACGGAAGACGCGGTTTCGATGATCGTCAATGGCTTCTGCAAGCGCGTGTTCCGCGAGCTTCCCATGGAGTTTGCGGTCGAGGCACAGAAGCTGCTGAGTGTGAGTTTGGAAGGCAGCGTGGGATAAATCAGGACTGTGGTGCCCGCCGGTCCCCATCAAAATTTCGAGGGAATGAATGAGCTTGCTTGAAATCAAGAACCTTCACGTCAGCGTGGACCATCACGAAATTCTTAAAGGCATCGATCTCGTCGTGAACGCCGGCGAGGTGCACTCAATTATGGGGCCGAACGGCTCCGGCAAGAGCACGTTGGCCCAGGTGCTGGCGCGGCGCGAGGCCTATGCCGTCACTGACGGGCAAATTCTTTTTCAGGGCAAAGACCTGCTGGCGATGAAGCCGGAAGAAGCCGCCTGCGAGGGAATTTTTCTTGCCTTCCAGTACCCGGTGGAGATTCCCGGAATTGGCAACGCCTATTTTCTTCGGTCAGCTCTGAACGCCATCCGCAAGTACCACGGCCAGGACGAAATGGATGCGATGGATTTTCTGCCGCTGTTCCGCGAGAAACTCAAGCTGCTCGATATGGACGAGAAGCTGATGAACCGCTCGGTCAACGAAAGCTTTTCAGGCGGCGAGAAGAAGCGCAACGAGATTCTGCAGATGTCGATCCTGCAGCCCAAGCTGGCGATTCTCGACGAGACCGACTCTGGCTTGGACATCGATGCCCTGAAGATTGTGGCCAAAGGCGTGAACGCAATGCGCAGTCCCGATCACGCGATGATCGTGGTTACGCACTATCAGCGGTTGCTGAACGAGATCGTCCCTGACTTTGTGCACGTGCTGGCCAACGGGCGAATTGTCCGTTCGGGGGGACCGGAACTGGCGCTCGAACTGGAAGCAAAAGGATACGCGGAGCTCGAAACGGTTCCCGCGTAACCGGAGTGAAGGAAGGGATTTGCGCCTCATTCGGCTCCACGCCAAATGAGAAACCTCTTGATCTTTATCGGGATTAGATGATCACGACTAGCGAACAACTGGAAACGTATCTGGAGAGCTTCACGGGATTTCAGAAGCGCGCGGTGGGGCACAGTCTGCCGTGGTTGCGAGATCTTCGCGAGGCCGCATTCGCGCGATTCTGTGAAGTTGGATTCCCGACCACGCATGATGAAGACTGGCGCTTCACAAACGTGTCGGCGATTGCGCGGACGCAGTTTGAGCTGGCACCGGGTGGCGAAGTCGCCGCCAAAGACGCCGAACGCTTCCGGGTTTCGGGCGCGGCATGCCAATTGGTGTTCGTCGACGGAAAATTTGCCCCCACTCTTTCGTCAACTTCGCATTTGCCGCCGGGGGTGCGCGCCAACGGTCTGGCGCGAGAGATTGCTCGGAATTCCGATGCCTTAGAGCCGCATCTCGGTCGCTATCTCAATATTCAGCGCGATGCGTTTTCCGCGCTGAACACCGCTTTTGCTGAGGATGGCGCCTACGTTCACATCCCGAAAGGCGTGGTGCTTGAAGCGCCCGTTGCTTTGCTGTTCATTGCCACGGAGAGCGCCAAACCCTTGATGACTCATCCGCGCAACCTGATCGTGGTGGAGGCGGAGAGCCAGGCCACGGTTGTCGAAGATTACGTCTCACTCGGCTCGACGGCCGCATTCTCGAACACGGCAACGGAACTCGTGTCGGGTGAGAACGCAGTCGTTTCTCATTACATGATCGAGCGCGAACACCAGCAGACGTTCAACATTTCAACTCTGAGAATTCAAGCGGCCAGGAGCGCGAATCTTTCCTCGCACTCGGTCCTGATCGGCGGTGGCTTGGTGCGAAACAACGTGCACCCTGTCCTCGCCGGCGAAGGCGCGGAGTGCCTGATCAATGGCCTGTTCCTCGGCGATGGAGGACAGCACCTCGACAATTACATGCTGGTCGAACATGTGAGCCCGCACTGTGCCAGCCGCCAGTTCTACAACGGCATTCTGGACGGCCACGCGCATGGTGTGTTTCACGGCCGCATCATCGTTCACAAAGACGCGCAGAAAACGGACGCGAAGCAAACCAACCGCAATCTGCTGCTTTCCGATGACGCGCGCATCGACACCAAGCCACAGCTCGAGATTTACGCCGACGACGTGAAGTGCACGCATGGGGCGACGATCGGGCAGATTGAAGAGAACGCGCTGTTCTACCTGCGGTCGCGCGGCATAGACGAGGTAGCTGCGCGAAAGCTGCTGCTGCTGGCTTTTGCCAGCGAATGCTTGGATCGGATGCGACCCAGTCCGGCGCGCGAGCATGTGGAGACGTTGATCCATGACTCGCTTTTGAGTTTCGCGGCGGCCCCAGGGCAGGCTGGGGCGGGAGTGTCCAAGCCACGCCAGCAGGCGGATGAGGGGAGGAACTGGGAGGAGATGGGATGACCACAACTGCAAATCTGCCTTCGACGGAATCCCCCGCGCTTACTCGGCTGGGATCGCAATTGGATGTGGAGAGAATCCGGCGTGATTTTCCCATCCTGGCGAGGGAGGTACACGGAAAGAAGCTCGCGTATCTGGATAATGCGGCAACTTCACAGAAGCCGCAGGCGGTGATCGATGCGATCGCGCGCTATTACCGGCAGGAGAATGCGAATGTCCATCGCGGCGTCCATTTTCTTTCTGAGCTGGCGACGGCCGAGCACGAGCGCGCCCGCCGTTTGGCGCAGGAGTTCATCCACGCCGCCAGCGGGAACGAAATTGTCTTTGTTCGCGGAACCACCGAGGGCATCAACCTGGTTGCGCAGACCTACGGGCGCGCGCATCTGGGGGAGAGCGATGAAGTGCTCATTACCGCGATGGAGCATCACTCCAACATCGTGCCCTGGCAGATTCTGTGCGACGAGAAGAAGGCAAAGCTGCGGGTGGCACCGATTAACGATGCCGGCGAACTGCTGCTCGACGAGTTCGAAAAGCTTCTCGGTCCACGCACCAAAATTGTCGCCATCGCGCACGTGTCGAATGCGCTGGGGACGGTGAATCCGCTCGGGAAGATTGTGGCCTTGGCTCACCGCCGGAACATTCCCGTGCTGGTGGATGGCGCGCAAGCCGTGCCCCACATGAGCGTGGATGTCGAGGCGCTCGATTGCGACTTTTACGCTTTCTCGAGCCACAAGATGTTCGGGCCGCTAGGCATGGGAGTGCTGTACGGCAAAGCGGCGTTGCTGGAGGCTATGCCACCGTACCAGGGCGGTGGGGATATGATCAGCTCGGTCACATTCGAAAAAACCACCTACAACAAGATTCCATTTAAGTTTGAAGCCGGTACTCCCAATGTCGAAGGTTCGGTTGGATTGGGCGCGGCTATTGAATATCTGAACGCAATCGGCATGGACCGAATCCAAGCCTACGAGCACGAACTGCTCGGTTACGCGACCGGGAAGATCTCCGCGATTCCAGGCGTGCGCATCATCGGTACAGCAAGAGAGCGTGCGGGAGTTCTATCCTTCATTCTCGAAGGTGTACACCCTCACGACATTGGCACCATCCTCGACCAGGAGGGAATCGCCATCCGCACCGGGCACCACTGCGCACAGCCGATCATGCAGCGCTTTGGGATTCCGGCGACCGCGCGTGCGTCCTTTGCTTTTTACAACACGAAGGCAGAGGTCGACGCACTGGCCCGGGGCATCGAGCGGGTGAAAGAGGTATTTCGATAATGGCTGATCTCCGGGATCTCTATCAGGAAGTGATTCTCGAGCACAGCAAGGCACCGCGAAACTACCGCCAGCTTGCCGCCGCGAACCATCACGCGGAAGGATTTAATCCGCTTTGCGGAGATCACTTCACCGTTTATCTCGAAATCGACGGCGATGCGATTCGAGACGTGAGCTTTCAAGGCTCTGGCTGTGCCATTTCAAAGGCTTCGGCTTCGATGATGACGCAAGCGGTCAAGGGGAAAAGCAAGGCGCAAGCCGCCAAGCTGTTCGATACCTTTCACAAGCTGGTGACTACCGGCGAGGCCAATGGGAATCACAGCGATCTGGGGAAGCTGGCGGTGTTTTCTGGTGTATCGGAATTTCCCGTGCGCGTGAAATGCGCGACCCTGGCATGGCACACACTGCAAGCTGCCCTCGAAGGCAAGCAGGATCCTGTCTCTACGGAGTAGCAGTATGACTTCGAACATTCACACGGTTTTGAATCGCAATTGCGATGTCATCGAAATTCCCAGCGGGCGCGCCAGCACCTTGCCGCAAGGCATGTCGCTGCGCATCATGCAGTCGCGCGGGGACAGCTACACGGTTTGGACCGACTACGGCCAGATGTACCGCATCGAGGGCAAGGACGCCGATGCGCTGGGTCTCGAGGCTGAGTCGGGGGAAGCGCAGGCGGCCGAGGATGCGCGCGAGTTCAATGAGCAGATGATCTGGGACATTCTAAAGACGGTTTATGATCCCGAGATTCCCGTTAACATCGTCGATCTGGGACTGATCTATTCCTGCAAGATCACTGATGTCCAGCCGGAAGGGAAGCGCGTCGACATCGATATGTCGATGACTGCGCCCGGTTGCGGTATGGGTGGAGTGCTCAAAGCGGATGTCGAAGCGCGACTGGCGCGGTTGCCGTCAGTTAAGGAAGTCCAGGTCGAAGTGGTGTTCGATCCGCCGTGGGACATGAGCCGCATGTCCGAAGCGGCGCGGCTGCAGCTGGGATTTTAGAGTTTCTATGGATTTCTGCTCGGGCCTCAGCAGCCGGCAGAGATGTTCCTGCACTCTCGGTTCCGCGTTTCTCAATGCTTTTGTGACCTACCGGTTTCCTTTTCTCGGGAACGCCATTCTGCGAGCTCGTGACTGCCGTAATTATGCGATTACCTTTCTGGTGGTAGGTCCGAGCTGCTGAACCTATAATCGCGCGGTGGCGCAACCATCCAAAGCCGGCGCGATCGTGTTGTTTGTCTTCGGGCTGCCCTTCTTTGCGTTTGGAGCGTTCGCCAGTTTTGCTTTCTTCACCTCGGCGCCTTCGGTTCACAACAATACCAATCCCATAGCGGGTGGGATTTTCGCTTCCGTATTCGCGATTATCGGGGCTGCGATCATGGTGGGTGCAGTCGCAGGCTATCGGCAGCAAAAGCGCGATGCGGAAGTGAAGGATGCGAATCCGAATGCCCCGTGGTTGTGGCGAAAGGATTGGGCTGAGAGCCGTGCCCTTAGCAAAAACCGCAACACGATCTATGGTTGGTGGATCGGAACGGCGCTGCTGAGCGTGCTTTTTGTGCCGATCGCGGCGATCAATCTGCCTCCCCTCTTACGTAACTCCGATCCCATGGCATTTTTGTTGCTGGGCCTATGTCTCGTACCGACGATTCTGCTGGTCGGAGCGCTGAGAGCGACAATCCGCCGCGAAACCTATGGCAAGACGTACTTCGAGTTTGCGGCCCTGCCCTTTTCGCCAGGGAAGCGACTGAGTGGACAAATTCATCTCCGGCTCGACCGGGCTGCGGAACACGGGATCGATTTGCGCCTCTCTTGCAACCGGCGCGTTGTGACCGGCTCGGGTAAGGCGCAGAGCATCAGTGAAGTGCCGCTCTGGCAGCAACAAAAGAACGTACCGCAGCAGGCCCTGAGCACGGGACCGCTGGGTTCTTCGATTCCAGTGGATTTCGAAATCCCTGAAGACGCCTACGAAACCAGTCACGATGTGCCCCGGGATCAAGTGCTGTGGATGCTTCATGCACAAGCCGATGTGCCGGGGGTGGATTACAAAGACGATTTCGAAATTCCGGTGTTCCGATCGAGTGCGAAGGCCGCGCGGGCGGGCGCTGCGGCAGGTGAGTCGGATTGGTCCTCGGGGTTTCAGCCTGTCATTGCGACGGGTTCACCGGAGTCTGAGTCGCTCGATATGCGGGCGCCAGCAAATCCACAGGTCCGAGTTTCGACTACTGCGGATGGCGCGACCGAGTTTTACTTTCCGGCATTCCGCAATCGTGGGCGAACACTCATCCTGCTGCCGGTCACGCTCGGGTGGACCGGGATGGTTTATGCCCTTGCGCACTCGAATGCGCCACGATTCTTATCCGCCGCGTTCGGTCTATTTGATCTGTTCCTGGTATATGGATGCCTGAAAAGCCTGTTTGGGACAGCTCGCCTCATCGTAGGCAATGACAAACTAATCTCCGAGCGGAGCACCATTTTTAATCGCTCTGCCCGCGAGATTCCATTCCGCGAGCTTGAATCCATTCAGGCTGCCGCGGCAGTCGAGCAATCGAGTGGCTCGAATGCCTCTTACATGATTTGCTCGAAAACGAGGAGCGGGAGCAAGCTTACACTTGCGGATGGCATCGCCGACCGCGAGGAAGCCTGCTGGATCGTGGCCCAAATCGAAAAGCTCGCCGGATTAAAAGTTGACACGTCCGTTGTGCTCGAGAATTTCGGCGGCGATCTTGGTCCCCCGCCGCAGCGAGGTTCGAGTTGATCCCTTCCTACCGTGGGGTGCGGGAACGGCGCGAATTCGGGCGCGACTTGCGCCGCAAACTCAAGCGTTCGGAGCACGCGCTCTGCGACTTAAAGCAGCGCAGACATGATCCCATTCAAACCATCCTGCGGGTAAATCGCACGCGTATTGCGGATCTTGTGCCCGTCAAAATGGCGCGCATGGCGCTTTCCCCGTTCGCCTTCTTCCGCGGCAATGTGCCGGTGATGGCGGCCGATCTTGCCTCGCTGCCTTCGACCGGGATTGTGGTGCAAATCTGCGGCGATGCTCACGTGCGCAACCTGGGCGCTTATGCCGCACCCGATGGAAGGATGGTGTTCGACCTCAACGATTTTGACGAGTCCATCCGCGGTCCATGGGAGTGGGACCTGAAACGGCTGGCGGCAAGCCTGGTGCTTGCCGGACGCGAAGCCCAGAATTCCGATCGGGAATGCCGCGGGGCGGTCATGGCCTGCGCTGAAGTGTATCGCAACAAGATCAATGAGTTCTCCTGGATGAGCTGCCTGGAGGTGGCGAAATATCGCATCCACCGGCAATTCTTTGGGAAGCTCGGAAGTTCGGTGCTCCAGCGGGCCGAGCGCACTACCCCGGAACACAGCCTCGCCCGGTTGACGGTTCCGAGAGGCAGGCCGCGAGTGTTCAGGGAAGCCAGGCCGGTCCTCACGCATCCGCAAAAATCCGTGGCTCGGAAGGTCTTGGTTGCGTTGCAGCAATATAAACAAACCCTGAGTCCTTCGAGCCAGCACCTGTTGAGCTTCTATCGGCCGGTGGATGTGGCCTTCAAGATCGTGGGCACCGGCAGCGTGGCCACGCACGACTATGTTGTGCTGCACTTTGCGGGTGACGGAATTGCGGACCCACTCTTCCTGCAGGTGAAAGAGGCGGTTCAGTCTGCCTACGCTCCCTATGTGGAATCTCCCGAGAAAGCTATGCATCAAGGTGAGCGGGTGGTGCATGGGCAGCGCATGATGCAGTTCATGAGCGATCTGCTGCTGGGGTGGACATCTTTTGACGGGCGAGATTACCTGGTGCGCCAACTGGCCGATCACAAGGGGAGCATCGAGGACTCCGATCTGCACGGCCAGGGGCTGGTTGAGTATGCCACCACATGCGGAGAGGTGTTGGCCCGCAGTCACGCACGCTCGGGAGATGCCGCAGTGCTCGCGGGGTACTTAGGGACAAACGACCGCTGCGCCAAAGCACTGACCAAATTCGCGGTTCGATATGCCGACCAGACCACGCGAGATTACGAGGTTTTCAGGAAAGCGATCCGCAGCGGGACGATTCAAGCGGGACGGGCATACCTCTGAACCATAAGGTTTCCCTTCGTGCCCTTCGGAACCAGGTCCCTACAATCTGCAGATCAACAGCTCCCGCTCGTAAATCATTTCCGGCGGAAGGTGCGCGTGCAGCAAAATGAACAGCTCTTCGTGATCGATCACTTCGTGCTTCCAGGCCTTGCGGTCGACTGCCTGCAATTCTTCGAACTTCGCTTGCGCAAAATCTAAGCCCCTCCAATCGACATCCTTGTAGAACGGGGTCCAGCCGATGGGCGTCTCCTTGCCCCGGGTGCGGCCATGCACGCGGTCGACGACCCACTTCAGCACCCGGAAGTTGTCGCGGAAGCCTGGCCACAAGAATTCTCCATTCGCGCCTTTGCGGAACCAGTTCACGTGGAAGATGCGCGGCGTCATGCTGAGCGAACGCTGCATCTTGATCCAATGGCGGAAGTAATCGCCCATGTGATAACCGCAGAAAGGAAGCATGGCCATGGGATCGCGGCGCACCTTCCCGACTTCCCCGGCTGCAGCCGCCGTAGTTTCTGAGCCCATGGTCGCGCCGACGTAGACGCCCGCGCTCCAGTTGAATGCCTGATAAATGAGGGGCATGGTGCGGGCACGGCGGCCGCCGAAAATGAAGGCACTGATGGGCACGCCATTGGGCTTTTCCCAATCCGGATCAATGGTGGGGCATTGTTTCGCCGGCGCGGTGAAGCGTGCGTTGGGATGAGCCGCCTTGGCTCCCGTCTTCTTTGCAATTTCCGGTGTCCATCGATTGCCCTGCCAATCGATGCATTCTGCCGGGGGCTCGTCCGTCATGCCTTCCCACCAAATGCCACCCTCGGGCGTGAGTGCGACGTTGGTGAAAATCGAGTTCTTGGCGAGTGCGGCCATGGCATTGGGATTGGTCTTGACCGAGGTTCCAGGCGCCACGCCGAAGAAACCTGCTTCCGGATTGATGCCGCGCAGTTGGCCGTTTGCGTCCGGCGTGATCCAGGCGATGTCGTCGCCAACGGTGTAGACCTTCCAATCCTTGAACCCATCCGGTGGGACCATCATGGCGAAATTGGTTTTGCCGCAGGCGCTGGGGAAGGCGGCAGCAACATAGGTCTTCTGCCCTTGTGGATCTTCCACCCCGACAATCAGCATATGCTCCGCCATCCAGCCTTCGTCGCGGGCCATATTCGAGGCGATGCGCAGGGCGAAGCACTTCTTGCCGACCAGTGCGTTTCCGCCGTAGCCCGAGCCGTAAGACCAGATTTCGCGGCTCTCGGGGAAATGCACGATGTATTTTTCCGGATTACACGGCCAGGGGACATCTTTCTGTCCCGGCGCGAGCGGCACGCCGACGCTATGCATGCACGGCACCACGCGCTTGTAGTCTTTGTCGATTTCCTTGAAGACTGGCAGTCCGATGCGCGTCATGATGCGCATGTTGACGACGACGTAGGGCGAATCCGTGAGCTGGACACCAATCTGCGACATGGGAGAGCCCACCGGTCCCATGCTGAAGGGCAGCACGTACATCGTTCGTCCGCGCATCGACCCGCGGAACAGGCCGCGCAGCTTGCGGCGCATTTCGTAGGGGTTCTCCCAGTTGTTCGTGGGCCCGGCGCTGTCTTTGGAGAGGGAACATATAAAGGTGCGGTCTTCCACGCGAGCCACGTCGCTCGGATCTGATCGTGCCAGAAAACATCCCGGCCACAGCTCCTGATTGAGCCGGATGAGGGTGCCGCTCACAACCATCTCCTGGCAGAGCTGGTCGAATTCCTCCTGGGAACCCTCGACCCAATGAATGCGGGCAGGCTGGGTGAGGTCCGCCATCTTTTCCACCCAGCGCAGCAGGTGTTCGTTCTTGGTGAGGGGTACGGCGGGATTGGCTTGAGTAATAGTCGCCATAAGAATGCTCCTCTAGGAGGTAATCGGAGCCCGCCGCTCGGGACAACGGTGATGAGAACGGCGGCTTTATTAAGAGAGCATTGAAGCACTTAAATGGTAACCCACGCGCGCGCCGAACGGAAACCGCGATTAGACCTTGCCAACATGTACTTCTGTGACCCACATTTGCACACATGCCTAAGGTGTTTGTCTGATTGTTGTCCCTAAGGTACGAAGGTACGTTTCCAGGGGCGCTGGAACAATCCTGAATTTCATTTTTAAGGATTGGTAGAGGTGCGCGCCATTTGGCGCAGACCCTGCCAATGGGGGAGGGCGGGATGAAGGTTTGGGCTTTCGGGCTGCTACTCACGAGCGGCATGCTTTGGGCGCAGGTTCCCCAGTCGCGTCACGTTTGGATGATCACAGAAGAAAACCATAGCTATCAAACCGTCATCGGCAATGCGAGTATGCCCTATTACAATTCGCTGGCCGCAAAGTACGGATTGGCCACCCAATATTACTCGGAGCAACACAATTCACTTTCTGCTCTGATGTGGCTGGTCGCGGGCCAGCCGATTACTTCGAACAACAATACAACCAGCTGTTACACCGCGGATAACATCGCCCGCCACCTGATCGCGGCCGGTCTGAAATGGCGCTCTTATCAGGAAGACCTTCCCTACGCCGGATTCACCGGGGTCAGCTATGCCAATTATGTCCGCCGGCACAACCCGATCATCGACTTCAGCGACACCTGCGCTTCCGGGCAGGCGACAAACTCGGTTCCGTTTGCGCAATTAGCCACCGACATCGCGACTCACGCAACTCCCAACTATGCGTACATCACGCCAAATCTGAACGATGATGCCCACAATGGCACTCTGCCCGCAGCCGACTATTGGCTTTCAAAGCACGTGCCGGCGATCTTGGCGTTGCCCGAGTTTCAGCCCGGAGGCGATGGCATCCTCTTCGTCGTATGGGATGAAGCTGATCTTGGTGGCAATGGAACCATCGACAATCGCTGTACTTCGACCATTGCGAATGGCTGCGGCGGGAGAGTGGCAACCCTGGTGATCGGTCCCCAGGTTAAGCCTGCGTACAAATCTTCCGTTCGCTATGATCACGCGAACCTGCTGCGCACAATTTGCGACGTCATGGGCTTCAGCTCCTGCCCGGGAGCGGCAGGGGTGTCGAATCCCATGTCCGACTTTTTCAATATGGTGAATATCTCGACGCCCTTTGCGAATGCGGCGGTGGCCTCGCCCGTGCACATTGTGGCTGGCATTTCCAATAGCTCGCCCGTTTACGCAATGCAGGTTTACGTGGACAACCTTCTCAAATACCAAGTCAGTGGCAACTCCGTGAACACCAGATTGCCGATTTCACTTGGCAACCACTACGTCGTGGTGCAGTCCTGGGACAAAGCCGGGGGTATCCACAAGACCGGCATTTCCCTAAAAGTGCAGCCCGAAGCGGTGGTCGTCAACAATCCGGCGCCGAGTGCGGTTGTGCCGCTTACCGTGCCCATCAGCGCAACTGCTGGTGGCCAGACGGCGATCAGTCACATGCGGCTCTACGTGGACGGAAATTCCGTCTTTGTCAGCAGCGGGAATACGTTGACGACCAGCGTCGGGCTCACTGCCGGGGCACACACACTGGCCGTCGAAGCCACGGAGAGTTCCGGAAACCTGACCACAACCAAGGTCCCGGTGACTTCGTCGACCCCGGTCGTAAAAATTCTGTCGCCCGCACCAGGAGCATCCTTCCTCACTCCGATGGTGCTGTCGACTACCAGCGTGGACCCTACGCCGGTTCTCAGCACCCAAGTCTACGTCGACGGTACGCTGGTGTATCACGTGAGTGGGAAGGGAGTAGACGCCTTGCTCTCCGTCAGCCCGGGCACTCATGCAGTTGTCGTCGAGGAGCAGAACGCTCGGGGAGCGACCTACCAGAGCAGTGTGAGCGTAAAAGTTGTGTCCGTGCCGATCACGATTTCATCGCCGACCCCAAATGCGACGGTCACATCACCGGTGACGATTGCTGCGTCGGCTCCGTCAACCAGTCCCGTACAGACGATGCAGATATATATCGACAATGCGCTGGCCTACCAGGCCTCGGGACAATCCATCAAGCAAAGCTTCTCCCTCGCCATTGGCAAGCACTATATCGTTGCCAAAGGATGGGACGGTTCAGGGAATAACTGGCTCACGGGCGAATACATCACCGTGCATTGACGCTGATCGGCATGGGCGGGCGATTCGATCCGCTGAGTCGGCCGGTAGCCCCACACCTTCCCTAGCGTGGCGGACAGTTCAGTTGCACTTTATCGACGGGAATGGCAGCTAGGCTTTGACTTCAAGTTCTGTTTTGGCGTAGTGGGAGTCCACGTAGTCGTCGAGAATACGGATGAATTCCTCGACGATTTTGTCGCCGCGCAATGTCGTGAGCAGGCGGCCATCGACATAGACCGGAGCTTTGGGTTCTTCGAATGTGCCCGGGAGAGAGATGCCCAGGCTAGCATGTTTGGATTCCCCTGGCCCGTTGACAACGCATCCCATGACCGCGACTTTCATTGCTTCCACACCCGCGTAGCTTTGCTTCCAGACCGGCATCTGCTCGCGTATATAAGACTGAATCTGCTCCGCCATTTCCTGGAAGAAGGTGCTGGTGGTCCGGCCGCAGCCGGGACAGGCCGTAACCTGCGGGGTGAAGCTGCGGATTCCGAGCGACTGCAGAATTTGCTGGGCCACGCGAACTTCCTCGGCGCGATCCCCGCCCGGCGCGGGCGTGAGCGACACGCGAATGGTATCGCCGATCCCCTCCTGGAGAAGAATGGAGAGCCCTGCTGTCGAAGCAACGATGCCTTTTGCGCCCATGCCCGCTTCGGTCAAGCCGAGATGCAGCGGGTAGCTGCAGCGCGAGCCCAGGGAGCGATACACATCGACTAGATCCTGCACCCCGCTAACCTTAGCGCTAAGGACGATCTGGTCTCGACGCAGGCCGTACTTTTCTGCGGCCGCCGCCGAATCGAGCGCGCTTACCACCATGGCTTCCATCGTGACCTCGCGCGCATCTTTGGGGTCGGCCGAGCGCGAGTTCTCGTCCATCATGCGGGTAAGCAGCGATTGATCGAGTGATCCCCAATTGACGCCGATACGCACGGGCTTCTGGTTCTCCACCGCAACCTCAACCATGGTGCGGAAATTCGAGTCATCCTTGCGTCCGACACTGACATTGCCGGGATTAATTCGATACTTCGCCAAGGCCTTGGCGCAGGCCGGATATTTTTTAAGCAGAAGGTGCCCGTTGTAGTGGAAGTCGCCGATGATGGGCACGCCAATGCCGCGAGAATCGAGTTGTTCGACAATGTGGGGAACGGCGGCCGCAGCTGCTTCGTTGTTGACCGTCACCCGGACCAGTTCCGATCCGGCGCGAGCGAGAGAGGCGACCTGCTCGACCGTGGAGGCGACGTCGGCAGTGTCGGTGTTGGTCATCGACTGCACCACAACTGGTGCATCCGAGCCGACCTGGACGTCCCCGATGGTCGCAGTAACGGTTTTGCGGCGCTCGATGAAGGCCATGTGGAAAGAATAGTTTAGCAGAGCAGAGCTTGCCACCGCGGTTTCGGCTTAGGGATTGATTTTGGCAATCTTGCCGTCGGCCCCGACCGCGTAAATCGCGCCCGCTTTCCACTCGATTGAGTTAAAGCCGGCAGGTAGAAAGAAACTCCAGGAGTGCAGTCCGTCTTTGGAGAACCCGGTCACGCTCGAGCCTACGCTAATCAACCCAGCAGCGTCGCTTCCACCGAGGATGTACGCAATTCCGGAAAAGAACTTCGTCTCGGGAGGCGTGGCCAGCTTCCAGGTTTTGCCGCCGTCGTCGGTTGCAGCGAGGTTGGAGCCGCCCTGATCGGGATTCTTGTAGTCTCCGCCCGCGATCACGCCGTCGAGCGAGTCTTTGAAAGCGATCGAAAAGATGCCTTGCGACGGAGAACCGTGCACGATGGGTGTATCGGCAACAGACCAGCTTTCCCCAGCATCGTTCGAGATGAAAACCCGGGCGGCGCCACCTCCGGTTGCGAACCAGGCGGCTTTGGTGCCATTCACGGCGAGACAGGTATTGCTGGCGGCAAAGGCACCTTCGCCGGGAATGGCTGGCGGCATCTTTTGCGGATCGGAATAGCGCCAGGTTCTTCCGCCGTCGGCAGTGAGGAGAATCTGGAATTTTCCATTCACGGGATCGCCGACCACGATCCCGTGCAGGCGGTCGAAAAACGCCATGCAGTCGAAGAAGCCGTTGGCATCATGATTGGTGAACCGCAATTCCCACTGCTTGCCTACCCGCAGGTGGTAAATGCGCGACTTGTCTCCAGGGCCGGAAGCGAGCAGAAATGCCTCGGAGTGAAACGCCTTTACACCGCGGAAATCGAGGTCCTGGGCGCCAGGCACTTTGCCCACATTCCACGTCTTCCCGCCGTCGGTAGTGACGAGATAAGTATCATGAGTGCCGCTGGCCCAGATGGTTTTCTGATCGAAGATGCTGACGCCGCGCAGGGATTCTTTGGTTCCGCTATCGAGAACTTCGACCTGCGCCAAAGCGCTTGCTGTAAGGAGGAGAAAGATTCCCAAACGCACGCAAAAAGAATACTTGTAATTCTTCAGCCTGTCATTCCATCTCTAACCACGAAGTTGCGGTCGACCTTGCGCCGAAGAGAGAGCGCGAAGGGATTTCATGCTGCTAGGTCGAAGGGGCTTTCAACTTGGCACCATCGTTCGCGATTGCTCGCCATCGTTTCTTGCTCGAAATGACAGGTGTGGCACTACGGGCTCTGTACCGTTTTGAGGATGTCGTTGTAGATCACCATCGCTGCAAAAAGTACCAGGAATACGAATGCCGCCTGATAGATTCGCTCTTTTACCGGCAGGCTGATATCGCGCCGCATTAAGGTCTCGATGAAGAGCAGCAGAATTACGCCGCCGTCCATGATGGGGATTGGCAGAAGGTTGAAAATCCCCAGGTTCAGGCTGATCGCCGCGGTTAGCTGCAGGAGGGGAATCGATCCCTTCTCCTGCGCTGCTTCGCCAACCTGCTGAACAATTCCAATCGGCCCGGAAACGGTGCGGAGAGAAACCTTGTGTTGCAACAGCTTTCCGACGAGTTCGAGCAACATCACCGAGTAACCCTTGTTCTCGGAAAGCGACTTGCTGAAAGCTTCGGCGGGGCCGAGTCGCGTGACTTTGAGGTCTTCTCCCCCGGTGAATCCGATACGCCAGTGATTTTCGATGTGTGGCCCGTTTCCACCCAGCCCAACCACCTTGGCCACGAAGTGCCGCCAGCCCTTTTGTTGGGTATAAACGGACTGGTCGAGCACCGGCTGAACGGTAACGTCGAACTTTTGGCTGCCCCGGACCAGGGTGAGGTTCAGAGGCTTGTTCTTCGTCTGTTGCATGCTCTCGACCATTTCGGCCAATGAGGTGACCGATTTGCCGTCAACCGCCACGATCTTGTCGCCGGTTTTCAGGCCGGCTTTGGCGGCAGGCATTTGGGGCTCAATCGCACCCACAATGATCGGAGTCTGAGGCGCCCAGCCTGCCCATCCGATCTCATTCACGGTGACGGCCTCGGGCACCAGCTGCTTTTGAATCTTTTGATCCCCGCGCTGGAGGACCACGGACAGGGGTTGGTTCGGATTCAGCAGATCCCGCAAATCCACCTGCTGCCAGGTGGGATTCTCAATCCCGTCGATGTGCACGATGCGATCGCCGCGCTCGACGCCAATCTTTGCCGCCGGGGAATCGGGGTCGACGTAGCCAACCACAGCCGGCTGGTCCAGGTACACGGGATACTCGTAGCGAACCATGTACACGCCCGCGAGCAGCAAAACCGCAAAAGCAATGTTCATGGTCGGGCCGGCGATTGCGATCAGAAAACGATGCCAGCGCGGGTGCGATAGGAACTCAGCCGGATCCCCAGTGCGCTGGTCCATGGGATTCTCGCCGCTCATCTTGACGTAGCCGCCCAGAGGCATGGCGTTGATGCGATAATCCGTCTCGCCTCTGCGGAAACCAACCAGGCGCTTGCCAAAGCCAATGGCAAACTGCTCCACGCGAACCCCCAGCAACTTGGCCACGGCGAAGTGGCCAAATTCGTGGATCAGGATCATGAAACCAAGAATGATGGCGGCGTAAATAAGCGAAATAAGGCTCATAGATTGGTTAGTTCTTAGGTGTCCCCACGGCGGCCGGAGTTTTCCGGCTCAAAGCGGCTACCCTTTCGCGAGCTCTGGCGCGGGCCTGCTGGTCCACCCCAAGCACTGTCTTAATAGATTCCAATTTGCCCACTGGAGTTTCAGAGACGACCTCTTCGATCAGTACAGGGATCTCCTGAAAACCGATGTGCCCATCCAGGAAAGCCGACACCGCGACCTCGTCAGCGGCGTTCAGGGCAACCGTTTTGCCTCCACCCGCCTCCACGGCCTCGTACGCCAGGCGCAAACAGGGAAATTTTTCCATGTCGGGGGGGCAAAAATCGAGGTGCCGTAAGTCACTGAGACCAAAGTTCAGATGCGAAGGGATTCGTTCCGGATAGGTTAGGGCATAGAGAATGGGCAGGCGCATGTCCGTTACCGAAAGTTGAGCAAGAATGCTGCCATCGACGAACTCCACCAGAGAGTGGATGGTGGACTGGGGGTGAACCAGCACCGATACCTGCTCCGAAGGCAAGTTGAACAAACGACAGGCTTCAATCACCTCGAATCCCTTGTTCATCAGAGTTGCCGAGTCGATGGTGATGCGGTTACCCATCTTCCAGGTGGGGTGGTTCAGAGCTTGTTCGACCGTGATGTGGCCAAATTGCGACCGAGGAGTGTCGAGGAACGGTCCGCCAGAGGCGGTCAGCCAGATGCGCCCGACTTCTTCCCTGCGGCCTCCCCGCAGGCATTGGTGCACGGCATTGTGTTCGCTGTCGATTGGCAATAGTGGCTTCGCCTGGCGGCGGGCCTCCGCGGTGATGAGCTCTCCGGCCGCAACCAAGCACTCTTTGTTGGCCAGGCCAACGGTTTTGCCAGCTTTCACGGCTTCGTACGTCGCTTCCAGCCCGGCGACACCCACGATGGCGCTGACCACGAAATCGGCGTCAGGATGCGTGGCCACCCGCACGGTTCCCGCTGCTCCATGGACGATTTCGATTTCCGTAATGCCGATCGATTTCAGCCGGGCTTTGAGATTATCCGCGTGAGATTCGGCCGCGACCGATATGACGCGCGGACGCCAGCGCTTTGCCTGCTCAAACGCCAATTCGACATTGCGGCCGGCAGCCAGCGTGACCACCTCGAAGCGGTCGGGAAAGGATTCAACCACACTGAGAGTGCTGCGGCCGATGCTTCCAGTCGACCCTAGGATCGCTATACGCTTCATGGATGGGAATATGGTACAGGAAAGCGGGTTCGGGCTTCAGGCGTCAGAAAACGCAGCGCACAATGTCTAACGGCACACAAAGCTCGACTCTAGACTCGAATTTTCGGAATCAGAGCGCCTGTTTCTCGGGCGTATTCGGCGTAGTGATCGCCGAAGGTTTTGCGCATGAACTCCTCTTCTAAGCGGCTCTTGATCCAGAAACCCAGCAAGAACAGCGCGATGGCGAGGAATCCGATTGGCTTGGCGCGCGCGAGCGCCGTGCCGAAAAGCGCAACCAGCAGTCCGGAATAGATTGGGTGGCGCACCCAGGCGTACGGCCCGGTCCGGATCAGTTCGTGCCCGACCTTGACGCTTACGGCACCGCTCCAGTTCCCGCCGAGGTAGAAGCGGGCCCAAACGGCGAAAGCAATGCCGGCTGCGGTCAGGACAATGGCCGAGACATCGAGAGCGGGGTTGCGCGGCAGGATTCGACCACCACCACCCCCGAAAACCGGGTTATCTGTGGCCATCAGATACGAGCCCGCAAGGACTGGGACGCTATACCGTAAACGTGAGCCAATCGGTGCTCGCTGCTGCGTGGGTTTCGTCTGTAACCACGCAATCAACCAGACCGCGCCAAAGATCATCCAGAGCGTCGAGCAAACCGTGACTGCGTGCATAGGAATGGATACGAGTGTCGCACCGCGCCTGTTCCCCGATTCATAGCGAGCGGCGCGTCAATCGTTGTTAAAGACTGTCTGGTTTGGAGCTTTGAGCATTCCTGAAGCCCAACGCCCGAAGCCTCAAGCCGCCTCTACTCGATCATCACCCGCCAGGCGGCAATGATCCAGAGTACCGGTGCAGCAAAGAGCAAGGCATCGATGCGGTCGAGCATTCCCCCGTGACCAGGGAGAATCGCGCCCGAATCCTTGACTCTCGCTCCCCGCTTGACCAGGGATTCCACCAGATCTCCGAGTTGTGCCGCAACGTTCAGCGCGATCGAAACCACAATCACCTCGGCCAGCGAGAACTGACTGTTGCTGAACACTCCGTCCTTGCGCTCAATCAGCCCCACTCGCAACAGCCAGCTGCTGAGTGGAACGGCCTCTTGAAACAAGAGAACTCCCACGAGGATGCTGGCTGCGACCGAAGCGATCGCGCCCTCCCAGGTCTTATGCGGGCTGATGCGTGGCGACATGCGATGACGGCCGAACGGCTTGCCGATGAAGTAGGCGAAAATGTCTCCCGCCCAGACCAGCAGCAGCAAATACAAAAGCATGATTGCGCCTTGCCATTGCTCGCGCAATTGCACCAGGCAGGCCATCGGCAAAGCAATGTAAACGAACGCAAACACCGAAACTCTCGCGGCCGGAAAGCCTGAGGCCAGCTCGTTATTCCGCATCGTGATGGTCAGAAAGACGAACGGCGCGAGCACAGAGAACGCCAGCCCAAAATAAGTGAACGCGCCGGTCGACATCAAATCAGTGACGCCTGGGTGGAAAGCAATGAGCAAAAAGAACAGTCCGCAGAAAATGTAGGTTGGAATGCGCAGAGGCCGGCTGCCATAGGCCTCGGAAAGCTCGAGCAGCTCGCGAATCGCGAGCAGCGCTACCACGCCCGCCACAAACGCCAGCACCTCGACTGGCGCGCGCAAGATGAGCAGCAGGACCAGGGGAATGAGTACCACCGCAGTGAGTACTCGTTTCAATAGTTCCAATTGCGATTAGCTCCGCAGCGCGTGCGAGGATTGGGACTCGTTTAACCCGCCGTAGCGGCGTTCTCGTTTCTGGTATTCGGCGATGCCTTCGAGCAGATGCACACCGCGAAACTCCGGCCAAAGGGTCGGGGTGACATAAATCTCGGCGTACGCCAATTGCCATAACAGGAAGTTGCTCAGCCGCATCTCGCCGCTAGTCCGGATCACGAGATCAGGATCGGGCAAATGCCCGGTGTAAAGATGACGCGACACTGATTCCTCGTCGATTTTCAGATGCGCGATGCCGCCATTGTTGGCGGCCGCATGCACCAGGGATTGGAAAGCATCGACCAGCTCCGAACGCGCGCTGTAGTTAAGGGCTAGGGTCAACAGCATGCCGGTGTTGCGCGCGGTCTCTTGCTTGGCCCAGGCCATTCTCTCCTGTACAAAACTCGGTAGCTCGTGCAGGCGCCCGATGTACTCGAGGCGGACGTTGTTCCTGTGCAAGGTGGGGACTTCCTGCTTCAGGTAGCGGGCCAGCAGCTTCATCAGGAAATCAACTTCAGCTTTGGGGCGTCGTTTCCAGTTCTCCTCCGAGAACGCGTAGAGCGTGAGCGAGGGAATTCCAATGCGCGAGGCACACTCGACCACATAACGCACCGACGTGACGCCGGCGCGATGGCCGGCCACACGCGGCAGGTGGCGGCGTCGCGCCCACCGGCCGTTGCCGTCCATGATGATGGCGATGTGTTTTGGAAGCCGTCCTGGATCGAGCCGGAGGTAAATTTCGGCTTCTTTCCGGTCCAGTCCGGCAGGAACTGTCGCCTGCAAGAAAACCCCTTCCGTTTCAGAAACTAACATAGGGCAAACGGAGTTGCAACGAAGGGGAAGGCGGCATCAAGGCTCAGGTTTTAGACTTCCGGCCTTCACTTGTACCTCGGCAAATTCTGGACCCGTCACCGCGCTTACATGCGGTTTACCGCGGAGACGGCTGAGGTTGAGAGAAGGTCCCGTTACTCCTTCGATTCATGGGGCACAATCGCCAAATCGAGCCGCTCGGTTCGGCGCAAGACGGTGATCGAGCTCTTGGTATCCACCTGCGTGTCCGTCAGCAGGCGATGCAAATCATCAACCCCAGCGACGGGCTGGCCGCCCAGCGCGAGGATGACATCTCCTTCGCGTAGGCCGGCTCGCTCGGCCGGGCTGCCGTTGGCCACTCCGACGATCATAACCCCGGTTTCTTTCGCGAGATCATAAAAGCGAACGACGCGTCGGTGCAGCGGCACCGTCTGTGCTTCGATGCCGATGTACGCCCGCCGAATGCGGCCTTGCTGGAGCAGTCGGCTGGCCACGAATTTCGCCGTGTTGATCCCAATGGCGAAGCAAAGCCCCTGCGCACCCATGATCGTGGCGGTGTTGACGCCGATGACCTGGCCATCGGAGGAAACCAGCGGTCCGCCGGAATTGCCGGGATTCAAAGATGCGTCCGTCTGAATGACGTCATCGATGAGGCGGCCAGAATACGACCGCAGCGACCGGCCGAGGGCGCTCACCACGCCAGCCGTGACAGTGTACTGAAACCCATAAGGATTGCCGATCGCAATCGCCAACTGCCCCACGTGCAACTTCTGGGAGTCGCCCAGCCGCACGGCGGTTAGGTTGGGCGCGTCGACGCGAATCACCGCAAGATCGGTAGCGGGATCATCGCCGATCAGGTGAGCAGGGAAGTGCCGTCCATCGGATAGGGAGACTTCGATCTCGGAAGCATCATGCACAACATGGCTGTTGGTCAGCACCAGGCCGTCCGGCGTGAATACGAACCCCGAGCCGCCGCCGTGCCGCTCGCGGGGTTCGCCGTTGCGCGCCCGTGCAGTCTGCGTGACTTCGATCTTCGCAACCGATGGGCTGACCATTTCCGCCGCGGAGACGACTGCGCGGGAATAGGCATCGAGCAGAGCTTCGTCGCCCTTGGTAGTTGCTGGTTCGAGCACCGATCCCTCATCGGCAGTGCTGCTTGAAAGAAATTGTTCAAACATGCTGGGTAGATGCGGCGGAGCGGAAATTCGATTCAGACGGGATCTCGTAAGGACAGCCGCCCCAAGCTTGTCGCTTTACTTGCCAGCTGCGGATTCGGCCTCCATAGGCACTGCACGCAGCGTCAGCCAATCGGTCCGTACCCGGTCCCATTCCTGGATCATCACTCCATACGATTCGAAGAACGCACGAATGCGTGGGCGACTCCATCCCACGATGTCTTCCAGAATTGGTGCCAGAACCGCGAGGGTGCTTGTGCTCAGCACGGTTCTCTTTGCTACCTGGGAAACGTGTTTTGCCTCTGAAACCGCGATCGTGTAGCCGTCGCGGGCGTTCGTGTGCAGCATCACGTGAACGTCGGAGCTGCCATCGCCGCTGTAGACGACATGATCCGGACCGATCTGCGCCCGGCTTACCAGCTGGTCGATCATGAAGACCTTGCCATAACCAGCGGTGGTTCGGGTTATGGTCTCGATTTCACCTGCCTGGTTGTATTGAAACTCCGTGCCGAAGATGTGATCTTTCGGAACCATACCCTCGAGCGCGGACTGTACGATCTCGACCGGCGCTGCCGAGAGCACGTAAAAATCGAAGTGGTATCCCGGAATGCCGCTGTCCAGGATCTGATAGAGCAGCGCGATGTTCTCTTTTAAGCGAATCTTCTTCCCCACTTCGTACAGATGCTCTTTGCGCACCTTGGCCTTGAACTCAGGATCGTGCAGCAGGAGATAGGCGAGCTCGGCGCCTTGCTGCACCAGGTTCAGCCGCGCCATGCCCGTAGATTTGCGTTCAAACTCGTCCGTGGGAATGCCGACCACCTCGGCGAGGACGTAGCCAGAGTCGTTGAAGGTCAGCGTCTGGTCAAAGTCGCTGGCAAAAATGTATTCCTTCGCGGCGATGTCATTCATTCCATTCATTAGATTACGGCGCGTGTGAAATGACAGCTAAAAGAATCAATCGCTGGGATTTCCTTTGCTTATGCCGCCTTTACTTAATCTGCGCGACAGCTGAAAATAAAGAGTTTGCCGCACCGTTACCAAAGTTTCGGCAAACGAGGAGATGGTCTGGTCATGGCAGCTACTGGAGAACTGATCCGGCTTATTAACTACGTCGACGACATCACTACGACGCTAAGGCGTATTCAGGCGTCGCTCTACGGTATGGATGCGGACGAGCGCAAACGTCTCGCGGAGAGCCTGCGCGCAGCCGATGAGAAGCTGCGCGACCTGCTGAAGGAAGTGGAGAAGTAGTGGCAGAGATCGGGACCATCGCCGTCATCGGCGCCGGAATCATGGGCCGCGGCATTGCCCACGCGGCGGCGCTCGGCGGCTATCGCACGATGCTCGAAGATCTCCTGCCTGCTGCGCTGCGCAAGGCCGAAGATGAAATTCGTACCCATCTCGATAAAGCGGTAGAGCTCAAAAAAGTCCTGCCCGCGGAGGCCCGAGCCGCCCTAGGCAGGATCGAGTTCGCGGGCAGCGTGGAAGAGGCGGCACGGAAAGCCGACCTGGTCATCGAGGCGGTTCCCGAGGAGATGGAATCGAAGATCGAGATTTTTACCCTGCTCGACAAGATCTGCCCGCCTTCGACCATATTGGCCTCGAACACTTCCTCGCTGAGCGTTACCGAAATCGCGAGCGTCACCTATCGCCCGAGGAAATGCTTGGGCATGCACTTCTTCAATCCCGTGCACAAAATGAAGCTGCTCGAAATCGTGCGCGCTCTCGAAACCGACGACGAGACCATTGCCGCGGCGGTCGAGGTTGGCCGCCGCATGAGCAAAGAAACCGTGGTGATCCGGGAGTCGCCGGGATTTATTACCAGCCGCATCAACGCCATGATCGGAAACGAGGCTTTTTACATGCTGCAGGAGGGAATTGCTTCGGCGGCGGACATCGATAAGGCGTTGAAGCTCGGCCTGAATCACCCGATGGGGCCGTTTGAATTGGTCGACTTGGTCGGCCTGGACACGCGCCTGCACATTCTCGAGTACCTTCACAAATC
>Ga0126381_100000949_pt1 | contig 31571 bp, 13 predicted proteins | sample PanSoiMetPlot_28_FD_96465 | JGI IMG/M metagenome (GOLD analysis project Ga0126381, IMG submission 96465) | Tropical forest soil microbial communities from Panama - MetaG Plot_28 | ecosystem: Environmental > Terrestrial > Soil > Tropical forest > Bulk soil | place: Panama | collected 2016-02-17 | reverse complement strand
TGGTCGTTCTCAAACTGGGCGCGCGAACCACTCCTGCGGAGCTAATCGAATTCTGCCGCTGCCATCTGGCACACTATAAGTGTCCTCACTCCATTGAGTTTCTCGAAAGCCTCCCCAAAACCGGCACTGGCAAGCTTCTGAAACGCGAACTGAAACAGAAATATGCGACGGCGCCCAACCGCGTCGTCTCCTAAACGAGGCAGGTTCAGCCGGGGTGAATCATGGCTACGGTCACTGCTACGACCAACATCAAGATCTTTGGCGGAAGCTTCCTGATTGAGGAGCGAACTCCGAACGAAATCTTCACTCCCGAAGACTTCACGGAACAACACCTGTTGATTGCACAAACCGCCGAAGAATTCGCGGAAAAGGAAATCGTTCCCAACATCGATAAGCTGGAGCACAAGGATTTCAAGCTCCTGCGCGAGCTAGTAAGAAAAGCGGGAGAGCTTGGCCTGAGCGGCGTCGATGTGCCTGAGCAATACGGCGGAATGCAACTTGATAAAGTTACATCCGCGCTCATCGCCGATCGTCTCTCCAAATATGGCAGCTTTAGCACGACCTGGGGTGCACATACCTGCATCGGCACGCTTCCGATCGTCTACTTCGGAACCGAAGAGCAAAAGAAGAAGTACCTGCCTGGGCTCGCAACCGGTGAAACGGTCGGGGCGTACGCCCTTTCGGAGTCGTCGTCCGCTTCAGACGCACTCAATTGCCGCTCTCGGGCGCATCTTTCATCCGACGGCAGGCACTACATCCTCAACGGCGAGAAGATGTGGATCACGAATGCCGGATTTGCGGACCTCTTTATCGTGTTCGCCAAGGTCGATGGCGAGAAGTTCACAGCCTTCATCATCGAACGTAACTTCCCCGGCTTTGCACCCGGTAATGAAGAGCACAAAATGGGGATTCGAGGATCGTCTACCTGTCCCCTGATCCTGAATGATTGCTATGTTCCCGTAGAGAACATTCTCGGAGAAATTGGCAAAGGGCACGTCATCGCATTCAACGTGCTTAACGTAGGGCGCTTCAAACTTGGCGCGGGTTGCGTCGGCTCCGCTCGCAACTGCCTTGAGAGCGCCATCGCTTACGCCAAGCAGCGCAAGGCATTTGCCAAGACAATCGCAGATTTTGGATTGATTCGCGAGAAAGTTGCCAACATGGCAGTCGGGATCTTCGTCGGCGAGGCGATGGCTTATCGCACCGTCGGCATGATGGACGCGGCCATCGCTGAGCTCGGGGATCACCAATCCGATATGAGCCTGGTTCGCAAGGTCATCGATGAATACGCGGTTGAATGCTCGATTCTGAAGGTATGGGGATCGGAGTTCCTGAACTACGTTGTCGATGAAATGGTACAGATCTACGGCGGCTATGGTTTCGTGGAAGAGTATCCGGCAGAGCGTATCTACCGCGATTCCAGAGTCAACCGCATTTTTGAAGGCACGAACGAAATCAATCGTCTTGTGATTACCGGTTTCCTTTTGAAGCGAGCAATGTCTGGACACCTGCCGTTGATGCCGGCGATCAAGAAACTCCTCAATGAGGTGCTCGCGGGCGTCCGCGACGACAACAGCGAGGGAGCTTTCTTGGAAGAACGAAGAATCGTCTCAACCGCCAAAAAGATTGCATTGTTCGCGGCCGGCGTGGCCAGCCAGAAGTATATGCAGGCGATTCAAAACGAGCAGGAAGTGATGGCGGCGATCGCGAATATGACCATCGAGACGTACGCCATGGAATCGGCGTTGCTGAGAGCTCGGAAAATGTCAGTCCACGATGACGAGGCGTCCAATGCAGTTCCGCTCGCCGCCACACGCGTCTACCTGATGGATGCGATGGAAAGGATCGAGAGCTCTGCGAAGACCTTGCTCACTGCGGCTAGTGAAGGAGACGACTTGAGGCAGCAAATGGCTGTTCTCCGACGCCTGTGCAAGTACGAGATGTTCAACCGGATCGCATTGCGCCAGATGCTTGCGCAACGCGTCATTGAAAGCGGGAAATTCGTCTCAGCTTAGAGGACATCTCTGCTGAGACACGTACGACGCAGGCTGGCCTACTCCCGCGAGGCCGCACGCTCGCGACTCGACCATCGAGCGTCCTACTGCGTCAAAGGGATGGATCTCAGGCGCAGCTCTGAAGAGCTGCGACGCGCGCGAAACATGCAAACCGGGCCTGAGATCCGTCCCACCGTCAAGCGCCAAAGCGCGCCACCAACGATCAACCAACCGGCAAGCGGGACCACGCCAAATCACGTTCGAACGTGACCCACAGCACGGACTCAGCCAGCAATGGCGACTAACGTGGTCCACGTTCCAGGTTCAACCAGGACAACTCACATGAATCTCCGCGAGTGGTCACAGTCCGAGGTTGAGTACGGTCGAAAGGTCCTTCATTCTGGACTGGCGGGAGCACGTACCGGTCGAGAAACATTCCTCAATGGAAAACCCCTTTCCCCATTTTTGAGTGAAGCAGCTCGAAGTGCATCGGTGGCGGCTGCCACCGGTGCATTAATCGGTGTCCTGGTGAGTCAGAGACGCAACCGAGAATCGGCTTGCAAGTCGATGGTACTTGGCTTTCTCGGTTGGACCATCGGACTTGGCTTGGGCATGGCTTGGCAGAGCCGCGGGTTGACCGCGTGTGTAACCGGCGCTGCGTTAGAGAACATTGGGAGGGTCAGAGATGAGCATTGGCTGCAAAGACATCCGATCGACTACGCCTAAGTACCAAGGAGACTGAACAGGGTTTCACGTAGTAGCTCATCCATTACATTTTGCTCAGCCTTTTGAGCGCTGCAAATCCAAGAGGGAATGCTTCCTGAAGTTCGGTGCCCCGCCCCACTTTAAAAGGGGGCGGCAAATGGTCATAACCGAAGCGAGACAGCGAAGGGGGCGGTCCCTCCCTGCTTCGAAAAGCCTCACCGAAGAGCGCGTCTCCTATCTTGAGAGTCTTCTCAGCCAAGCAAGACGCGCCGCCGCCGTTTTCACCCAATACACACAAGAAGACGTAGATCGCATCGTCAAACCGATGGTCATCGCCGGTTTAGAGCAAGCTCAGCGCCTTGCGCGACTCGCGGTGGAGGAGACCAAACTTGGCGTTCTCGAGGATAAGGCCCTCAAGAACATGGTCGCCACTGAGTTTGTCTACAACTACGTGAAAGACAAACGCACGGTTGGCGTGATCCGCGAGTTTCCGGAACGGCGGCTCGTCGAGGTCGCGGAACCGATAGGTGTCATCTTTTCCCTGACTCCGATTACCAATCCCACGTCTACAGTCCTTTTTAAATGCATCATGGCGATCAAGACACGGAATGCCGTGATCTTCAGTCCGCATCCCAGCGCTTGGGCGTGCTGTTTTGAAGCTGTAAAGATCATGTACGAAACCGCTTTGAAGCACGGTGCTCCTGAAGGGGTTTTCACTTGCCTCGAATCGCACGACCTCGAGGACAACGCATACCTGATGCACCACAAGGACGTCGGCCTGATCGATGCCACGGGTGGACCAGGCGTCGTGAAGGCGGCATACAGTTCCGGCAAGCCTGCCCTAGGGGTGGGTCCCGGCAACACGCCCGTTTACCTGGAAAAGACAGCCGATCTGAACATGGCGGTTGTCGACATCCTCACCTCGAAGACATTCGACAACGGAACGATCTGCGCTTCGGAACAGACGGTCGTAGTCGATGACGAAATCTACGATCGGGTCTTGAGGAAATTCACCGAACTTGGTGCTCATGTCTGCAACGAGTCAGAGACCAAGATTCTAGAGCGCACGCTCATCGATCCGAAAACGGGCTGCATGCAACCGATGGCTGTTGGCCAAAAGGCCGCCGACATCGCGCGCATGATCGGCATTTCGGTCAACCCCAATACAAAACTTCTCATTGCGCGCATTCATGGAGTGGGCAGCAAATTCCCTCTTTCGTTGGAAAAGCTCTTCCCGGTTCTTGCCGTTTATCGGGCGAAATCGACCGACGAAGCTCTCCAGGTTTGTGTCGATGTGAATCACGCGGGTGGTCTCGGCCATACCGCGGTCGTCTTCTCACGCAATGACGAGATCATCCGGCGATTCGGCGAAGCCATGAACGCTGGAAGGATCATCGTGAATTCGCCAGGATCCGTCGGAGCCTTCGGCGGCGTCTACAACGACATGGTTCCAACGTTCTCCTTTGGTTGCGGAACCGGCGGGGGAAACAGCACAACCGACAACGTGAATGTCTATCACTATCTCAATATCAAGCGCGTCGCCCGCAGGACTCAGGCCCATATGTGGTTTCGTGTTCCCAACCAGATTTACTTCAATCTGAATGCCACAGAGAACCTGCGCACTTTGAAATCAGCTTCAACCGTCATCGTGACCAATCTTGCCATGGAGCAGGTTGGACACGTCGATGTCGTGCGGCGAAATCTTCCTCCACAAACGCTGATCCACGTGCAGGTGATTCCTGACGCGGAACCAGAAGTCAAAACGATCATGCAGGGAGTCGAGGTACTGAACTTCCATAAAGCCGACCAGATCATCGCGCTCGGCGGCGGATCGGTAATTGATGCCGCGAAGATCATGAAGCTGAAGTACGAGTCTCCGGATGCGGACCTTCAAGAACTCGCTGCTCCCTTCATGGATATCCGCAAACGTGTGGTTGAGTATCCGACCGAGAAGGTGAAGCGCACGCGGTTGGTGGCGATTTCGACCACGAGTGGAACGGGCAGCGAGGTAACGCCGTTCGCTGTGCTGTCTGACAAGTTGGCGGGGTGCAAGGTCACGCTCGCGGATTATTCTCTGACGCCCGACGTCGCGATTGTCGATCCCCAGTTCGTGATGTCGATGCCGAGAGTACTCACAGCGGATACGGGGATTGATTGCCTGACCCACGCGCTCGAAGCGGCCGTTTCGATCTATGCATCGCCGTATACCGACTCCAATGCGATGCAGGCTATTCGATTGACGTTCAAGTACCTGCCCATCGCGCACGAGCATCCCCATGACGAAGAGGCGCGCAGCATGATGCACAACGCCGCATGCATCGCGGCAATCGCCTTTTCCAATGCGGCGGTAGGGGTCAACCACGCCTTGGCGCACGCTTTCGGGGCACGTTTCGGAGTGGCGCATGGCCGGGCGAATGCGCTCATGCTGCCCCACGTGATCGCATACAACGCCGCAGTGCCAAGCAAGTTCATGCCCTCGCCGAATCAGCGGGGATACGTGGCGCACAAGAAGTACGCAACAATCGCCGATTTGCTCGGACTGGTGGGGAGCACCATTCCCGACAAAGTAGCCAGGCTCATTACCGCCGTCGAAGGGCTGCTCGATCAACTCGCGGTTCCACGTTCGATCGCCGAGATGGGAATCTCAGCCGAGGAGTTCGAGAGGGCCATGCCCGAGTTATCCAAGATTGCCTTCGATGATCCGTCGTGGCGATCGAACCCTCGGATGCCTTTGGCGAGCGAACTTATAGAGCTGTTCTGGTGCGCCTACCGGGGACGCGGTGTTGCGAAGTCGATCATCAATTCCAAGCAGCAATTGGTGTAACCCATGACTGCAGCTATGTCCAAGATTGCGGAGATACACAAAATCGATGCTAACCGCGTTGTTGAGTCCCTCCGAGCGGCGCGGAAGAAGCTCGATGGCGTGAACGTCGAGACGGTGCTGGAGTTCAGTTCCGTATTGCGCGTCGATCCGCGAGCGTTATGCGAGTTGGAAGCGTTGGCAATTCTGGCAGACGAGAGCAACGACAGGATCTGCCTGTTACACGTAAACGTCCAGATCTACAAAGTCCTGAAGTTGGCGAAGCTGTCGGCGCGATTCGACTTCCGCAACTGAAGGTGCACATGTCAGCAAAGGAGCACGCCATGCCGAATCACGAAACTCCGGATTGCCTGTCCTGGGGAGATAGTGTGTTCCTCAATCTGGAGCGAGAAGGCATGCCGCTCAATGTAGCCGGCATCAGCATTCTGGAAGGCAAAATTGGCTTCCAGGATTTCGTGGACTTTGTCGATTCCAAACTTCCACTCATCCCGCGCTATCTGAAGAAGGTGGTCACGCCACCGTTGAATGCTGCTCTGCCGAGCTGGGATTTTGATCGGTCATTTGATATTCGCAATCATGTGCGCGAGGTCGCGCTCAAGCACGGCACGACCACGGAGCTGAAAGCCCTTGTTGGCAAGGTTCTGGGTAACGTTATGGATCGCGAGCATCCGCTCTGGGACATGACCTTGGTCCACGGCTTAAAAGGCGACTGCACGGCACTCATCGCACGTATGCATCACTGCCTCGCCGACGGAATTGCAGGCGTGGGGATTATGAACGTTCTCATGGATACGAGTCCCACACTCGCGCCTCTTCCGAAGCACAAGGCTCGAGTCAGAGTTCCACGTCGGCGCGACGCCATGAGCTCTCTCGTGGATGGGTTGGCCAGTTCTTATTCCAATTTCGTCGATCGCGTTCTATCAAGCTGGGCAGATGTGCTCAATATTACAGAGAGAACTCTCGGTGGCGTCGAAAACGCCGATAGTGAAGAAATCGCGGAGCTAATGCCCGAGCTTACGGCGCCGACTCAACGGCTCCGTTTCAACGTTATCTATCGCGGGCCACAGAAGTTCGCCTGCACAGAAATTCCTCTCGATGAGGTGAAACGCATTCGCCAAGCACGCGGAACAAGTGTGAATGACGTATTGCTAACGCTGGTAGCCGCTACGATCCGGCGGTACTCAGAATTCCACGGCGATCACTTGAAAGGGCGCTTTATCCGGATCATGGTGCCCGTGAATCTCCGAGGCAACGACGCTGCGCCCGGTGTCGGAAACCATATCTCGCTGGTTGCGGTAACGATCCCGCTCGACATACGCGATCCGCGCAAGCTGCTGGCCGCAGTACACCGGAGAACTGAGTTCCTGAAACGAACGCATGCTGCGGAACTTATCGGCCTCACGGCGGGTTTGCTCGGTGTGCTACCCAATCCGTTGCAGGCGTTGGCTGGACCGTATATCAGCCAGTTGCCGATCACGCCCTTCAATATGGTCTGCACAAGTGTTCCGGGACCACAGTTTCCGCTATATCTCCTCCGCCACAAAATGCTGCGATGGTATCCATACGTTCCCGTCGGCGGAGAGCTGGCGCTGAACTGCGCGATCCTGAGTTATGACGGAAAGGTGTATTTCGGCTTCAGCAGCGATGCCCACGCTGTGCCCGATCTTTCTCGGTTGGAAAAACTTCTGCAAGCAAACTTCACTGAACTCTGCGAAGGGGCGGGCATTCGAGCATCCAGAAAGACACCAACGCGCCAACGTCCTACCAAGGCCCAAAAGAGTACCGCCGTCTCGACGGCGGCTCGTTCCGAGCCTAAGGCAGTAGAGCCGACAAACAGAAAGGCGCCTGTTCCAATTCAGCCGCCACCTCAAGTGGCGGATTCGTCGCCAACGGATCGGTCAACCGCCAAAAAGGAAATGACCGTCCTTCAACAGACTGCCTAGCAGTTGCCAGGCACTGGTAAGGAACATGGAAAGCAGTTCGGCAGTTTCGTTGGTCCACTCCTGGCTGGAGCCAGGGAGACACCTGTTCGTCCTCGTTCACCTTATCGGTGTCGCGAGCTTCACTTATATCGTATGGCGCCGTTTGGTGCCTCTGGTTCGTGGGCAATCGGACCCTCGTTTCGATCGTCCGCTCGCAAGGTTGGGCAACCTTGCAAAATTCTGGTTCGGCCAATGGAGGCACCCGCGATACCCCGGCGCCGGAGTGCTTCACATCCTTATCTTCATAGGTTTTATCCTCCTGGTAATCCGATCTTTCTCGACTCTGCTAGTGGGAGTCTCTCGCTACCTTGCGACGCAGGGGCCTCCCAGCCAGATTGCATATCTCTACAGCACCGTCACTGACTACGCCGCAACCGTCGTCTTCATCTGCATGCTAGTCGCCATCATTCGGCGACTCGTCTTTCGTCCTGCACGGTACGCAGTGCCAACGAGATACGGCAGAGTGCATACCGCCGATGCGATCTTCCTGCTCGCACTGATTGCCGTTCTGATGGCAGCCGATGGTCTCTATTCGGCAGCTGTGGCGGCGGGACAGTTCAAAGTCGACCAGGCTGGGGAACAACTGGCGTTCCTCTCCTTACCGTGGCTTCTGCAGCTGGCCTTGGCGTCTAGTTCTTTGGCTGCAATCGGCAAGTTCTGCTTCGCCGCGTATCTGGTTCACGAGGTGACTTTCTACTTCCTGCTCTGCTACCGGCCTTTTGGCATTCAGTTTCACGTTGAGACTTCGCTGTTCAACGTCTACTTTGCCAAGCTCAGTCGCGGCAGCTTGAAACCTGTCCGTTGGGATGTTCCAGACGGTGCCTTGGATCAAGCCAAAAGCTTCGGCGTGAAGACCTTCGAAGACTTCACCTGGAAGCACATGCTGGACTTCTATTCCTGCGCCGATTGCGGCCGCTGCTCTGACAACTGCCCCGCGAATAAAGTCGGACGTCCCCTCTCACCGCGGTTCTTGAGTATCAAGGCACGAGACTACGCATTTCAGCACTATCCGGTGTTCGGCAGATCAAGCAATCATCAAGCTTTGGTCGGCAGCGTTTATTCCGCGGACGAAATCTGGTCCTGCACGACGTGCGGCGCATGCGAGGAAGAATGCCCGCTGCTGATCGAGAACATCGACAAGATCGTCGACTTGCGGCGCGGCATGGTCGACGACGGCAATGTTCCGCAATCCCTCCAAAAGCCGCTTAAGGCGCTCGAGAGCCGTGGAAATCCATACGGCAAGATGGAGAAGAAGAGAGGCGACTGGGCTACCAGCAAAGAGCTTCAGCAAGTCTGTTCCGTCAAGACGCTCGGCAAGAGCACTGCCAACACGCTTTACTTCGTCGACAGCGTGACGTCTTACGACGATCGTATGCAATCGATCGCGCGCTCCACTGCGCGAATCCTCGCGAACATTGGGGAAGACTTTGGAATCCTGGGAGGTGCGGAACGCGATAGTGGCCATGAAGTTCGCCGCTTTGGCGAGGAAATGTTGTTCGCGGCTCTTCGCGATCACAATACGGGCGCGATTAGGGCAACGGCAGCAAAGAGAATCGTCACCGGCGATCCACACGCCTTGAATTCGCTTCGACACGACTACAACGGTCTTCCGCCTGTCGAGCACATCAGCCAGTTCATCGCGAGGACTAAAAGAGCCGGTCTGATCCATTTCAATCCTGTGGATCGGGCGAGTGACGTTTACACCTATCACGACCCCTGCTATCTCGGCCGTCACAACCAGGTGTACGACGATCCGCGCTATGTGCTTGACTCGATTCCCGGACTGAAGCGCGTCGAGATGGAGCGTTCGCGGGACCGCTCCTTCTGCTGTGGCGGTGGTGGCCTGATGCTGTTTTACGAGTCAAAGGAAGATCAGCGCATGGGAGTGAAGCGCGTCGAGATGGCAGCGGAGGCTGGCGCCAACGTGATCGTGACGGCTTGTCCGTTCTGCATGGCCAACATTGAAGATGCGATCAAGGTGGCGGGTTTCGAAGGAAAGATGTCGGCCATTGACTTGGCCGAATTGGTGGATCGACAAATGGTTCGGAACGAGTGGGCATCGTCAGCAACAAGCTGTGCGGGAGGTTAAAGGTGGAGATCCTGGTCTGCATTCGAAGAGTACCCGACAACTCGGAAAACGAAATCACGCTCAATAGCGCCGGCAACGATATTGAGCGCGACGAATTGGTTTATTCGGTCAACGAGGCGGATAACTACGCGGTTGAAGAGGCGTTGCAGATCGTTGCCAAGGTCGGTGGGAGTGTCAGCGTTGTCACCGTCGGCGGAGAAGACGACGAAGAGATTCTGCGTAGAGAAATGGCCATGGGCGCCTCCCATGGCGTTCTGCTTTCCGATCCGCATTTTGACAAATCCGATGGGCGAGGCATCGCCGCCATCCTTAAGGCGTTCGTGGCGAAAAGCAAGTATGACCTCATCCTTACCGGCGTTCAGGCTGAGGATGGGGCGGCGCAGGTCGGAGGAATGCTCGCGGCCATGCTCGATTACCCGTTCGCCTCTCTCGTGAACTCCATCGAGGTTCTTGACGACCACAAGCTGAAGATCGGGCGCGAGATTGAGGGTGGCAATCGAGAGATGAGCGAAATCGACCTTCCGTGCGTGCTCTCGATTCAGACCGGCATCAATGAACCCCGCTATGTCGGCATGCGAGGCATTCGCGCTGTAGCATCGATTCCAATTCCAACCCATGACGCATCAGTGCTGGGCGTTAATCCCAAGGCAGTTGAAGAAGCGGGCGCAACCGTAAAGCGTCTGGACTACTTCGTGCCGGTTGTAGGCAAGGGGGCTGAGATGCTGGCTGGCAGCCGCGAGGAAAACATCGACAAAGTCTTAGAGCTCATCGCCGCTAAAGGAGGGCTGAAGTAATGTCACGAATCTTTGCTTACATCGCGCATAAAGATGGCGTAGCGGGTGACTCCGCGGCAGAACTCCTCGCAGCAGCGCGCTCCATTGATGCCGCAGCAAAACCGAGCGCGTTGGTGGCCGGTCATGGCCCGGAATTGGATTCCGTCTGTGAGGCCTTGCGCTCTTCCTTTGCAGACGTCTGGAAGTTGGCCCATGACGATCTCTCGCATCCAAATGCAGAACTGGTTCGGCAGGCACTAGTGAAAGTTCTACCGCCTTGCAGCATAGTTCTGGTTCCCCACGACCACTTTGGTATCGACCTCGGGCCTGGCCTTTCGATCAAACTCAACGCTGCTTTCGTGCCCGACATTTTGCAGATAGCTCATGTCGAAGGCACAGCGATAACCTTCGTCCGCCAGGAATTTGGCGGACAAGTCAGCGCACACGTGCGTTGCGATGCGTCGTCGGGCGCGGTGATCACAATCCGACCGGGCGCGTTCAAAGCCACTGCGGCTGCACCCGTTCAAGGTGTAATTGTCGACAAATCTGCTGAGATCGGAATCCTCACCACGCGACGCCGTTACCTACAGACCGTCGTTGCCGAAGACGGGGATGTTGACATCACCAAGCATGCCGTCCTCGTCTCCATAGGACGCGGCATTCAAGAGAAAGACAACGTCGGTATCGCGCAGGAACTGGCGGATGTGCTCGGCGCTGCCGTGAGTTGTTCGCGTCCGGTCGTCGATTCGAAGTGGCTGGAGAAATCCCGCCAGGTTGGCTCTTCTGGAAAGACCGTGAAACCAAAGGTCTATCTGGCCTGCGGTATCAGCGGCGCGTTCCAGCATCTGGCTGGCATCAAGGGGAATCCGTTCATCGTTGCAATTAACAAGAATTCGAAAGCCCCGATATTCCAGGTGGCCGACGTCGGGATTGTCGACGACATCCTCGAGTTCTTGCCGGCGCTGACAGAAAAAATCCGCGAAATGCAGAGCGTTTCGGCGAAGTGAGGACTTATATCCATGATCACGCAAAAGACTCTGAAATTGAGCATCAAGTCTCTCCGCGAGTTCGCGAAGAAACGCCTGCCCGACCAGGAACTGATCGATCTCGACGCCCGTGACGAATGCCCGATCGACATCGTCCGCCACTTGTGCAATCCCGACAAGGTGGGCATTCAACTCTTGTTCATTCCTGAAGAATTCGGCGGCATGGGCGGCGGCACGTTTGATGTTTATTGCATATGCGAAGAAATGGCACGCATCGACCTTGGAGTCGCGACTTCAGTGTTGGCCACTTTTCTCGGCAGCGATCCGATTTTCGTCGGGGCAACTCCTGCCCAGAAGAAGATCTGGCTGACCCGTATCGCCGAAGAAGGAATTCTGTTTGCGTACGGTGCGACCGAACCAGAGGCCGGTAGTGATCTGGGCGCGCTTCGCACGACGGCTGAACCGGTGGTCAACGACGGCCGCACTGTCGGATACAAGATCACCGGCAACAAGCAATGGATCAGCAATGGTGGCGTCGCCGACGCTTACACGATCTTGGCGAACACGCCGAGTGGGCCCAGCTGGTTCATCGTGGAGAAAGGCGCCAAAGGCTTCACTCACGACAAACCCGAAGACAAGCATGGCATCCGCCTGAGTAACACGGCCGCTCTTGCTCTCGACAATGTCTACGTTGATGCGGATCGCCTCGTTGGCGACGTGGCGGGCCAGGGGCTGAACCAGGCGCAAGCCGTATTCGGTTACACACGGCTGATGGTCGCCGCATTTGGGCTCGGAGCGGGATGGGCCGCGCTCGACCGCGCCATTCCCTACTCGGTGAAGCGATTGCAGGGAGGCGCGCCTCTTTCCGAGAAACAGGGCTACACGCACAAGCTAGTCGTCCCGAATGTCGCGAACCTGGAAGCGGCTCGCGCCTATATAGAAGAGACGGCAGAGCGCATCGACGCGGGTGAAGGCAGCCTAAATACAGAGGGCGCCATCGCCAAGTACATGGCCACCGAAGCCGGGAATTTGGCTGCCGATGCCAGCATTCAAGCGCTTGGTGGTTACGGCTACACCCACGAATATCTCGTGGAGAAAATCAAGCGTGACGTGCGGATCACCACGATCTACGAAGGCACGTCGGAAATCATGGAGATGACCATCGCGCGCGATCGCTGGCAGCTTCATCTGAAGACGCGAGGGCAACACTACCACGATCAGGCAAAGAAGCTCGAGGCGCTGCATAGCGCTCATGGCGATATCGGTGCAGACGTCGCAGCCATGTCCTTGCATGCCGTTGCCGACATCATGGAAAAAGCCCGCCTCGCGCGCTTGACTCGATTCCAGCACATCCTGCTTCGCCTGGGCGAGTTAATCGCGTACGCAGAATGCGCCGGTTGCATCGCCCGCCGCGCTGCCCTGCTGGTTGAAAACAAGTTGAACGAGAAAGCCAATCGCCGCTTCGATGCAACCTCGTTCGCTGCGATTAGCCGAATCTTTGCACGAAACGCGGCGCTGAGAGTCGGCGAGGAAGGCCTGCGCTGGGTCATTGGAGCCGGAGGCCTGGCCGCCAATGAGATCGCCGACTTCGAGAAAAACTTGAACCTCCCGGCTATTCATCAGGCTCAAGCTGGATTGATTTTGGACATGGATTATGTGGCAGATGTTGTTTATGGCCGCGCCGTCAAGCGCGCTCAGAACGCTGCGTAAATCGCGCGCAGTGATTTGTCGTCGGGAGAAAAGCACGCTCGTGTTTCAGTCGTCGCTTCGTCTTTTTGATTCATAGAGGGATGTCATCATGGAAAACAATGCCCATCGCGCGATAGCGATCGTCGGTGTAGGTGCAATCCTGCCTGACGCACCCAACGTCGCGTGCTTCTGGAACAACATCAAGGCCGGCCGCTACAGCATCACCGAGGTTCAATCCGATCGCTGGGATCCAGCTCTTTATTACGATCCGGACCCGAAAGCCCCCGATAAAACGTACTCAAAGATCGGTGGCTGGGTGCGCGAGTATTCCTGGGATCCGATGAAATGGCATCTGCCGATTCCACCGCGTGTCGCCGAAGCGATGGATGGCTCACAAAAATGGGCGATAGCCTGTACGCGCCAAGCGCTCGAAGATTTTGGCTATCCGAAGCGCGCACTGGATCCCGATCGAACGGCGGTGATCCTGGGCAACGCAATGGGCGGAGAGCGTCATTACTTTACCGTCTTACGTGCATATTTTCCTGAATACACCCGCGAACTGATCGAGAGCGCAAGCTTCGCTTCCCTTCCCGCATCGACGCGGCACAAGATCATGCACGAGTTGCACGACCGGGTCGGCAAACACTTGCCGGAAATTACGGAAGACAGCATGCCCGGCGAGCTTGCCAACTGCATTGCCGGACGCATTGCCAACGTCTTCAACTTCCACGGCCCGAACTACGTCTGTGACGCGGCGTGCGCTTCCGCAATGGCCGCCATCAGCGCCGCCTCCGACGGATTGGTCCAAAACTACTACGATGTGGCCGTGACTGGTGGAATCGACCGCAATATGGGAGCTTCCACGTTTGTGAAGTTCTGCAAGATCGGCGCGCTTTCAGCGACCGGCACGCGGCCGTATGCGGAAGGCGCCGATGGTTTCGTCATGGGCGAAGGCGCTGCCATCTTCCTGCTGAAGCGTCTGGCCGACGCCGAACGTGACGGCGACAAAATCTACGCCGTACTGCGCGGCATGGGTGGGTCAAGTGACGGGAAAGGAAAAGGCATCACCGCGCCAAATCCTGCCGGTCAAAAGTTCGCCATCGAGCGTGCCTGGCAGAATGCAGGTTTGTCCCCGGCAACCGCGAGCTACATCGAAGGCCATGGCACCTCCACCCGCGTCGGCGATGTGGTCGAAGTGCAGAGCATGGTCGATGTTTTGGACGGTTTTCATTTGCCATCGCGTTCAGTTGCGCTGGGCTCGGTGAAGTCCAACTTTGGCCATCTCAAAGGCGCTGCGGGCGCTGCGGGACTGCTGAAGGTCACGTTGGCACTTCATGACAAAGCTTTACCTCCCAGTGTGCATTGCGAACACCTAAACCCTGACATCGATTTCGCTCATTCCCCTCTGTATGTGAACACCGAACTTCATCCGTGGGATGTGCCCGCCGACGGTGTGCGGCGGGCCGGATTGAGCGCCTTCGGATTTGGCGGCACCAATTTTCATGCCGTGATCGAGGAATACATCCCCCACCGGCTTAACGGAAATGGCAAGCGAACCGTCGCGGTGAGCGAGATCCCGGCCGCGTCAACGGAGACCACGATGAATGCGCGCGGCACGTCGCTGACTCATAATCCCTACCGTACGTGCAAGACACCTCTACGCGGCGCACTCGTCATTGGTGCTGAATCCGATGCGCAGCTCATAGAGCGACTCCGTACGATCGAGAAAGATGCAAAACAAGGGCGCGCTCCGGCTCCCTCTGCGCCCTCGGAAGCAGATCTGCGTGCACCAGAGCGTCTTGCCATTGATTATGCAGACGCGACGGAGCTCGTCGCTAAGTCGGCCACGGCCCTGAAAGCGCTTGCCGCAAATCAGCCGGCGATGTGGAAAGCCCTGCGTGCGCAGGGCATCTTCCGCGGTCACGGCCCTGCGCCGAAGATCGCGTTCTTGCATCCCGGCCAGGGTTCTCAGTACGTGAACATGCTGAAACCTCTGCGCGACTCCGAACCAATCGTTGCGGACACGTTTGCTGAAGCTGACAACATCATGACCCCGATCCTCGGCAAGCCGCTTAGTGACTTCATCTTTGTCGACCGGACAGACGCGGTTGCAGTCGCCGAGGCAGAAGAGGCACTGCGGCAAACCGCAATTACTCAGCCCGCTGTATTAGCCACTGACTTGGCCCTTACACGGATGCTCGCAGCCTACGGCGTCGAGCCCGATTTCACGATGGGTCATAGCCTCGGAGAATATGGAGCGCTCATTGCGGCCGGTGGAATTCCCTTCGCCGATGCTCTCGAAGCCGTGAGCGCACGTGGCCGCGAAATGACACGCTATTCGCCGCAAGACAAGGGTCGCATGGCCGCCGTGTTTGCGCCCCTCGAAGAGATCGAGCGCGTGCTCAAAACGATCAGCGGGTACGTTGTGATCGCGAATATCAACAGCGAGCACCAGTCTGTCATTGGGGGAGCCAGTCCTGCTGTGGAACAGGCCATGGCGGCCCTCGTCTCCGCAGGATACGAAGTGACGCCTCTGTCCGTCAGCCACGCATTCCACACTTCGATCGTTGCTCCCGCCAGCGAACCACTGCACCAGGTGCTCGAACGTTTGCACCTGCAGTCGCCACGATTGCCGATCGTTGCGAACGTTGATGGCGAGTTTTATCCGAGCGGACCGAATGTCGTTCCGCAGATGCTCGACATTCTCGCGAAGCAGGTGGCAGCGCCCGTGCAATTCATCAAGGGTCTCCGCACGCTATATGGGGCGGGCGCACGTATGTTTGTCGAAGTGGGGCCGAAAAAAGCATTGCAGGGATTTGCCGAGGATGTCCTTGGCGTGCACGGTGATGTGGTTTCGATTTTCACGAATCACCCGAAGACCGGCGATATTATCTCCTTCAATCAGGCATTGTGTTGTCTGTATGCGGCCGGACTCGGTCGCGGCATCGCTGAAACGAAGCACGATATCGCGCTCAATGTCTCCGCAGCCGGCGCAGTCGCAAAAGTGGACGTTGTCCCCGCTGCGACGAGCGGACCAGGGCCAGTATCCAGAAGGTCGGCTTCGACACCGAGGAATGGAAATCGGTACGTCGAACTCGGCCAGTTGTTTTCCGAAGTCCTCGAACGGGGCTGGCAGATCTATCGCGGCAAAGCTGAGATCACGCCTGAGGCTCCTGTCGTGATCACCGGCGCAGCCTTGGGCCTTCCCGGCACGAAACATATCTTCGATGACACAAACGTCGCTCGCATCCTGCGAGGCGAACAGTTCATCGACGCGATCCCGATGCGCTTCCGCCAAGCCATGCTCGACAAACACATCACTCGACTCGTGAAAAGCGATAACGGCGGACCTACCTTCGAGACCATTGACAAAGTCGACGATGTCATCAAGCTGGCAGGCCGCGGTGGTGAGTTCGACCTTGAAGCCGAATTCGGCGTTCCGGCAGAGCGTGTGGTCGCACTCGATCGTGCTACGCAACTTGCAATCGCTGCCGGCATCGACGCTCTGCGCGACGCCGGCATACCACTTGTCCTGCGCTACAAAACCACCAGTAAAGGCAGCAAGCTTCCTGATCGCTGGGCCTTGCCGGACGCTCTTCGAGACGACACGGGAGTCATTTTTGCTTCGGCGTTTCCGGGTCTGGACTCATTCTCCGACGAGATGCGCCGATACTACGAGGATCACGCTCGCCTCGATCAACTGTCCGCCCTCGAGAGTCTGCGCGCTCGCGCCAATGGGAACGGCAACTCCGACCTGGCACTCGAACTCGACATGCGAATTTCGATCCTTCGCACTGCTATAGAAAAAGAAAGGTACGTCTTTGATCGCCGCTTTCTGCTTCGGACTCTGTCAATGGGGCACTCGCAATTCGCCGAATTCATTGGCGCCCGGGGCCCAAACACGCAGGTCAACGCCGCCTGCGCGAGCACCACGCAAGCACTGAGTTTGGCAGAAGACTGGATCCATGCCGGCCGCTGCAGCCGCGTGATTGTCATCTCCTCCGACGACATCACTTCCGACTATCTCATGGAATGGATGGGCGCCGGGTTCCTTGCCAGCGGCGCTGCAGCCACCGACGAAGTCGTCTCGGAAGCCGCCGTTCCCTTCGATCGGCGCCGGCACGGCCTCATCGTAGGCATGGGCGCCGCAGCCCTTGTCGTTGAGAGTGCGAAGGCTGCGAAAGAAAGAGGAATTCAGCCCATCTGCGAAGTGATCTCGACTGTGACCAACAACAGTGCCTTTCACGGTACTCGACTCGATGTCCAACACATTGGCCAGGTGATGGAAGACCTGGTGGCAAAGGCCGAAGCTCGCACCGGAACAACTCGCTATCAGATCGCGCCTCAGACTGTGTTCGTCTCCCACGAGACCTACACGCCCGCGCGGGGAGGGAGCGCCTCAGCCGAAATCCACGCGCTTCGCAAGGTCTTCGGTGATACGGCTGATCGCATTGTAATCGCCAACACGAAGGGCCTCACCGGTCATGCAATGGGCACAGGGATCGAGGACGTTGTAGCGGTGAAAGCACTCGAGACCGGCATCGTTCCTCCCGTTGCAAATTTTAAGGAGGTAGATCCGGAACTGGGTTCGCTGAACCTTTCGAAAGGCGGATCTTACCCCGTCGAGTATGCTTTGCACCTCGGTGCCGGATTCGGTTCCCAGATCAGCATGATGCTGTTGCGTTGGGTGAAGACGGCGGATGGCACTCGCCGCAGCCCCGAGGCTCTTGGGTACTCCTACCGTATCGCCGATACATCTGCCTGGAACGCCTGGCTGACCAGCATCGCCGGGCATCCCGGGTCGACGCTCGAAGTACTCCGGCGCACACTGCGAATCCACGAGCAACAGCCAGTGACGCAGAATGCAGAGTCCTCCGAAGTCCGTCGCACCGTTTCGCCGCAAGTCCCCGTGGCTGCAGTACCAAGTTCCGCGGCCATTCCGAAAACGCAAACGAACGCGGCACCGAGCGTTCTCGCAGCCACACTCGCCGCCGAGATTCCAGTGAAAGTCCAGGTCGCGGCCCCTCCCCCCACACCGTTGAAGACCGGCGATGACGTAAAGGAAAAGGTATTGGCACTCGTTTCCCAAAAGACGGGCTACCCAGTTGACATGCTTGATCTTGACCTAGATCTGGAGGCGGATCTTGGCGTCGACACGGTCAAACAGGCGGAAGTGTTTGCCACAATTCGTGAGGCCTACAACATCCCGCGCGATGAGAGTCGCAAGCTCCGCGATTATCCAACTCTGGCACACGTGATTCGGTTTGTGTATGAAAAGCGTCCGGATCTTGCCAAAGCTACTCCAATTTCGACGGAAACGACCGTAGAGATAGCCACTCCACAGGTTCAGCCGACTCCGAATCCTGCACCTACAATGCCTCCCTCGCCAACTGCCTCAGGTCAACCCGTTGAGGCAGGCGATCCAGTGAAAGAGCGCGTACTCGCTCTGGTCGTCGAAAAGACTGGCTATCCGCAGGACATGCTTGACCTCGACCTCGATCTTGAGGCGGATCTCGGTGTCGACACAGTGAAACAAGCAGAGATGTTCGCCGCCATTCGCGAGATGTACCAAATCCCGCGCGATGAGAACCGCAAGCTCCGCGATTACCCCACGCTGGCACACGTGATTCGATTTGTGTATGAGATGCGGCCTGACCTCGACAGCGCGGACGCCGCATCACAAACCGAAGTGGCGAAAGCCGGCGCAGTCGAGATACAGAAAGAAGAAGAAGCTCAGCCAGTTCCTGGCTCGGGTCAACCGGCTGGAAACATTTGCGACGAGGTGAAAGAGAGCGTCCTCGTCCTCGTTGTCGAAAAGACCGGTTACCCCAAAGACATGCTGGACCTCGACCTTGATCTCGAAGCAGATCTCGGCGTCGACACCGTGAAACAAGCAGAGATGTTCGCCGCCATCCGTGCGATGTACGACATTCCGCGCGATGAAACTCGGAAGCTACGTGACTATCCGACCCTTGCTCACGTAATCCGCTTCGTTTACGAAAACCGTCCCGACCTGGTCACCCCAGCTTCCTCCGTCGCGGCGGCCGGCAACAAGCCGGCGACCGTTACGTCGGAGGCAGGCACCGACAGTGCATTCAATTCACCGCCCGCCTCCCCCGATGATTTGATCGCTGAAAAGGTGTTGGAAATCGTTGCCGAAAAAACTGGCTACCCGAAAGAGATGCTGGATCCCGACCTTGACCTCGAGGCCGACCTTGGAATCGACACAGTCAAGCAGGCTGAGATGTTCGCCGCGATCCGAGCAATGTACAACATTCCACGCGAGGAGAATCTGAAACTCCGTGACTTCCCTACGCTGGCGCATGTCATCCGTTTCGCGCAGGAGCGGTCGGCGATCGTCAAAAAGGCTGCCGAACTCGCCAAGGCTGCTACGAAATCAACTTCGCCTTCGTTGAAGGCACCAGCCGTGCTGCCATCGAAGAAACTACGCGCGATTCCGGCGAGCCTCGACGCGGCCAACGGCATCCCACGACGTGTCCCGATCCCTGTCCTCCGTCCGCCACTCACCATTTGCAGGCCGAGCGGCGTTGTATTCGATCAGAACAAGTGCGTCGTAATCATGCCCGATAAAGACGGAGTGGCCGACGCTCTGGAAAAGCAGCTGGAAGCGAAGGGCACCAAAGTTCTTCGTCTGGACCAGACCCTAACCACCGATGCCCTGATCGATTGCCTCAATAAATGGAAGGAGAATGGCCCGGTCACAGGGATGTACTGGCTGCCCGCGCTTGATCCCGAAGGGGACATCGGAAAGATGCATAGCGCGGCGTGGCATGAAGCGATACGGCTGCGTGTGAAATCGCTTTACGCCACCATGCGCATTCTTTATGACGGTATCTCGAAGCCCGGCACCTTCTTCGTCTCCGCATCGAGACTTGGCGGTCAACATGGCTACGACGATCAAGGTGCGATTTCTCCATTGGGTGGGGCCATCACTGGATTTACGAAAACCTACAAGCGCGAGCGACCTGATTCGTTCGTCAAGGCCGTCGACTTCGGTCTCGAGTGTCCTGCCGCTGAGATCGCAACCTTGCTGATCGACGAAACGCTGCGCGATCCCGGAGCCGTAGAAATCGGCTACAAGGATGGCTTGCGTTGGACGATTGGACTCGAAGAGCAATCTGCAATCGACGGCCAGCCCGGCATGACCCTGGACGAGAACACAGTCGTCGTGGTGACCGGCGCTGCGGGAAGCATCGTTTCCGCGATCACCGCCGATCTCGCCACGGCCTCAGGTGGCACCTTCTATCTGATCGACGTGGTCCCCGAGCCAGATCCAGCCAACCCGGACCTTATCCGATTTGAATCCGACAAAGAAGGACTGAAACGTGAGCTGTTCAAGCGCATTCAAGCACGTGGTGAACGTGCAACGCCAGCCCTGGTCGAAAAGGAACTGGCGACTCTCGAGCGCTTACAGGCAGCTCTCAATTCCATCGAGGCTGTACGGGCCGCTGGCGGCACTGCTCACTATTTCAGTGTGAACCTCACCGATGCAGACAGCGTCCAAAAAACTATCGATATCATTCGTCAGTGGAGCGGGCGCATCGACGTTTTGTTGCACGCCGCTGGTTTGGAGCGAAGCCGGCCGCTGGCTGACAAAGATCCGCGCGAATTCGATCTGGTATTCGATGTCAAGGCTGACGGGTTCTTCAATCTCCTACACAGCATCAGCGACATGCCGCTGGGCGCGACAGTTGCCTTCAGTTCGATCGCGGGCCGCTTCGGCAATCCCGGACAAACGGACTACAGTTCTGCCAACGACCTGCTCTGCAAGATAACCTCGAGCTTCCGCACGACGCGTCCGACGACTCGCGGCATCGCGATCGACTGGACCGCCTGGGGCGGAATGGGCATGGCGACTCGTGGATCGATTCCAAAGGTGATGGAACAAGCCGGCATCGACATGTTGCCTCCAGAAGCCGGCGTTCCGTTGATACGGCGTGAACTAACTGTGGGGGGTACACGCGGCGAAGTCCTCATCGGTCAGCGCCTTGGTGTCCTCTTGAACGAATGGGACGAGACCGGAGGCGTCGACACATCCGCCGCCGCGCAAACTGCAGAAACCTCACCGATTTCCGGACCGATGCTTGGCACCATCGTGAGCGCTGGACTCTTCAACGGTATCTCGATGGAGACGAACCTCGATCCCAAGACCCAGCCCTTTCTGCACGACCATAAGATCGATGGAACACCGGTTCTTCCCGGTGTGATGGGCATCGAAGCCTTCGCGGAATCTGCTCTGAAGCTCGATGGCGGCTGGCATGTCGAGGCGGTTGAGAATGTCGACTTTCTCGCTCCGTTCAAGTTCTATCGGGACGAACCGCGAGTAGTTACCGTCGAAACTACGATTCACCCCGCGGGCGACGAACTCATCGCGAATTGCCGGCTGACTGGACGCCGCATGCTCCCCAATCAAGCCGAACCACAACTCACCACCCACTTCACTGGTCGAGTGCGTCTGGCGAAACGACCCGTCGATCTCCTGCCAGCCGCGAGCCCGGGTTTGCCTAGCGGAACCGCACTCTCGATCGGGTCTGCAGAAATCTATCGCACGTACTTCCACGGCCCCGCATATCAGGTTTTGGAAAAAGCGTGGTGGGACGGAGATCGAATGATCGGATTGCTGGCGATCGATCTTCCCTGCAATCACCTTCCATCCAAAATGCCGCTTCATATGTCGCCAAGATGGATTGAACTCTGCTTCCAGACCGCAGGGCTTTGGGAGATGGGCACGCGGCAAAGGATGGGCCTGCCACGCCACATTGATTCCGTGTTGGTTCGCTCCACTTCTGAACCAATGAACGTTCGCCTCTATGCGGTTGTCACTCCGAATCCCGCAAACAACTCCTTCGATGCCGACGTCGTGGACGCGAGCGGGAACCCTTATGTGCATTTGAGAGGCTATCGAACAGTAGCGGCTCCAATTTCTATGGATGCTGAACAGGTGAAGAGGCTGCGCGTGCTGCTGTCGCCCGCACCCGTCGCAGCCTGATCAACTCGATTCAAGCCGTGGTGATCATCGTTGTTTGGAGATGTCATGAACCACGAATTCCAACGCGTGGCGATCGTGAATCGCGGAGAAGCCGCTACGCGCTTTATCCACGCCGCGCGCGAGTTCAACCACGAATACGGGACAAATATCCGCACAATCGCGCTTTTCACCGATCCCGATCGATTGTCGTTGTTCGTTCGTGAAGCGGACGAGGCTTTTTACCTTGGATCGTCGCAGGTATTCTCCGCCAATGGCCAGTCCAAGAGCCGCTACGTCGACTACGACAGCCTTGCGCATGCTCTGACGATGGTGAGTGCCGATGCCGTGTGGCCAGGTTGGGGCTTCGTTGCCGAACATGCTGACTTCGCAGATCTTTGTCGCGAGATGGATGTCGTTTTTATCGGACCCAGCGGAGCAACCATGCGGCGTATTGGAGACAAGATCGCCTCCAAGCGCCTCGCTGAAGACAGCGGCGTCCCTGTCGTTCCTTGGAGTCAAACGCCAATCGAGAGCCTGATGGACGCTCACTTCCAGGCCGATCGTCTCGGTTACCCCGTAATCATCAAGGCCACCGCCGGCGGCGGAGGCCGTGGAATTCGCAAGGTTTTCTCCCCGAGCGAAATGCCGCAAGCGTTTGAGAGCGCTCAATCGGAGGCGTTTAAGGCCTTTGGCGACCCAACTGTGTTTCTCGAGCGAGTGGTTCGAGGTGCTCGGCATATCGAAGTACAAATCATTGCCGACGATTTTGGAACGACGTGGGCCGCTGGTGTGCGCGACTGTACAGCCCAGCGGCGTCACCAGAAGATTCTGGAGGAAGCGCCATCCCCCGCCCTCTCTTGCGATCAACAAGCATATTTGTGTTCTGCTGCATTGCGCTTGAGTCAGGCAGTGCACTACTCCAATGCCGGCACGGTGGAGTTCCTCTACGACCCAGACAAGAAGCGTTTCTGGTTCCTGGAGATGAATACGCGTTTGCAGGTAGAGCACCCCGTAACCGAGTGCACCACGGGGCTCGATCTGGTCAAGTTACAGATCCACGTGGCGCGAGGCGGACGCCTTGAAGCCTCCCCACCGTCCACAACCGGACATGCGATCGAAGTTCGATTGAATGCAGAGGATCCTGAAGCTGGATTCGCCCCGTCGCCAGGAATAATTCAAGCGTTTCGAATTCAAACGGGACCGGGCGTACGAATTGATACGGGTGTGGCCGAGGGCAGTTCGATACCGGCGGAATTTGATTCGATGATTGCGAAGATCATCGCCTACGGTCGGACTCGCGGCGAGGCTCTTTCACGGCTTCGCCGGGCTCTTCGGGGCAGCGTGGTCGTGATCCAGAACGGTGCCAGCAACAAACCCTTTCTGCTCGATCTGCTCAGTCGGCCTGAGATTCAACAGGCACAGTTCGACACAGCATGGCTGGATCGCGTAGCCGCAGATGGGGAACATACAAGCAAGAGTTACGCGGATGTAGCCCTGATCCATGCCGCCATTGAAGTGTACGAAGCACAATGGGCGATCGAGCGCACTCAGTTCTATGCGTCCGCGCTGCGCGGCCGCCCGCAAGCGCAAAATGAGATTGGCTCGAAGGTAGACCTGCGCTATCGCGGTCAAGCCTATTCTTTGTGGGTCTGCCAGATTGGCCCTCATCGCTACCGGATTGACGTCCGCGGGAAAAAAGTCGATGCCAGGCTCGACCGCCTGGGCGAGTTCGAGTACTGGCTTGAAGTCTTCGGGCGCCACTTTCACATCGTATCCAGCTCTCACGGAATTTGTTCCAGAATCGAAGTTGATGGCGTGGCGCACAAGATCGAGCGCGACGACGGCGGAATCGTGCACGCTCCTTCTCCCGCTGTAGTCATTTCCATCGCAGTGAAGCCCGGCGATCATGTCTCCACGGGCCAGCGTCTTGCGGTTCTGGAAGCGATGAAAATGGAAATGAGTGTCGTCGCGCCATTTTCGGGCATCGTCCGACAAGTAATGACGATGCCTAATATTCAGGTCGACGCCGGGGCCGCTCTTTTGCGCATAGAAGCTGAGGCGTCTACCGAACACACCGAACTCGGTGAACGTGTGCATTTTGGGGCCTCTGCGGCCTGTGAGGAACCTCTGACCACGACTTCTCTTTCTTGTCGGCGAAGCCTCGAAGAAATCCGTCAACTCATGTTGGGATTCGATCTTGAAGCGAAGCAGAGCGGTCAACTCCTCGCGTCATGGACGCAAACCTGCCCGACCGACAGCGACGAGGTTCGCCGACTCGAAGACGAAGTCTTAGACATCTTCGTAGACATTCGCGCCCTTTTCCAGCGTGCTCCGGAGGTCAACCATCGCGCCAGTGGTGAAGAACCGACCGCTGAAGCATACCTCTTCGATTACTTGAGAATGCTGGACACTCACGGCGAAGGGCTTCCGCCAGCGTTTGTCGATGCGCTTCGCCGCGCTCTTAGACACTATGGCGTGTTTTCGCTGGATCGCACAGTAGAACTGGAATGCAGCCTCGTTCGAATCTTCAAATCTCACGAACGCCTCGAACAACAAATCGCACCCGTCCTCGCGCTGCTCGAACGCCGTCTCCGCCCCCTCCAGACTGGAAACAGTAAAAGCGACGAATCTTTCCGCGCACTGCTGGATCGTATGGTTTCGATGACTGCAGGAAGCTTACCGGCAGTTAGCGATCTGGCTCGTGAGGTGCGCTACCGGCATTTCGATCAGCCGCTGTTCGACCATGCTCGCAAGGCAGTGTATGGGAAGGCCGAGGCTCTTCTCGCATACATGGCAGCAAATCCGCACGCGTCCGACCGAAGCGAACGATTACGCGCGCTCGTCGAGTGTCCGCAGCCGCTCGTGACCTTGCTCTCCAGTCGGTTCGCGACTGCAACCACCGCGAGCCAAGCTTTTATGCTCGAGGTCATCACCTCTCGCTACTACCGAATCCGGGGTCTTACCGATTTCCATTCGATGATCTTGGCCAGCACACCTTGTGTGACGGCAGAATATGATCTCGACGGAAAACACATTCATCTCCGTGCGACCCAGACGGAGTACTGCCGGCTCGCCGAAGCGGCACACACGGTGATGTCTCTCCTTTCAGATGTACCCAGCGAACACGACATCGTTCTCGATTTCTATACGTGGCATTCCGGAGGACTCGGTGACGCAGACAGCGTTCAAGCCGAGATCCAGCGGGTTTTGAACGAAGCTGGGTTTCCGCGCCCGATTCGCCGCATTGTTGTTGCCGTCTGCGCGCCAGGACGAGGTGAAGGGATTGGAGGAATGCTGCATTTCACGTATCGGCAAAAGGGTCCCGGCTACGAAGAAGAAAAGTTCTACCGCGGATTGCATCCAATGATGGGCAAGCGGCTCCACCTGTGGCGCCTATCCAATTTCAATATTGAACGCCTGCCATCAGTTGAAGACGTGTACCTGTTGCATGCGGTCGCTCGCGACAATCCGAAAGACGAGCGGCTCTTCGCCTGCGCTGAAGTTCGTGACGCCACGCCAGTGCGAGATGAAACGGGTCGTGTTGTCGGCCTGCCCCATCTCGAGCGCATGTTGGCAGAGGCACTCGCGGGAATCCGTCTCTTCCAGTCCCGTCGCAAACCTCAAGGACGCCTGTACTGGAACCGCGTCATGCTCTATGTCTGGCCACCACTCAACCTGGAGCGCGATGAATTGCGCGACATCGTTCGGCGGATTGCCCCATCCACCGAAGGCTTGGGCCTGGAGCAGGTCGTGGTGCGCGCGACAATTCCAAATCCGGCAACCGGAGAATTGAGAGACATGGTCGTGCGCATCTCGACTCCCGCCGGAAGCGGAATTCTGATCAACTTCCGCCCTGCCGACAAGGTTCTACCCATCAGGCCTCTGGAAGAATATGAACAAAAAGTGGTTCGTATGCGCCAGCGCGGCCTGACGTACCCATACGAAATTATCAAAATGCTGACTCCGTCTCCCGACACCACGCGAGCTGAATTCCCGCCCGGCGAATTCGTGGAGCATGATCTGGACGCTAGCGACAATTTGGTACCGATCATCCGTCCATACGGAAAAAACAAGACCAATATCATCGTTGGTGTGATTCGCAACTTCACGAGCCGTTACCCCGAGGGGATGAAGCGCGTTATTCTGCTCGGCGATCCCAGCAAAGACCTGGGAGCGATCGCAGAACCAGAGTGCAAGCGGATCATAGCTGCGCTCGATATGGCCCAGAAAAAACGCCTCCCGCTCGAATGGTTTCCAATTTCAGCCGGCGCAAAAATTTCCATGGAGAGCGGCGTCGAAAACATGGATTGGATCGCCAAGGTGCTCCGCCGTCTGATCGAATTCACCCAAGGAGGCGGCGAAGTAAACCTGCTGGTCAATGGAATCAATGTGGGCGCGCAACCCTATTGGAATGCCGAAGCCACAATGCTGATGCATACACGGGGAATCCTGGTGATGACTCCTTCGGCGGCAATGGTGCTGACCGGCAAGCGTGCCCTGGAGTACTCGGGCAGCATCTCCGCCGAAGATAACTTCGGCATCGGCGGCTATGACCGCATCATGGGCCTCAACGGCCAGGCGCAATACTGGGCGCGGGATATCGACGAAGCTTGCCATATCCTGATGCGTCATTACGAACACACGTACGTCGCTCCTGGCGAACGCTTCCCGCGGCCAGCAGAAACCAACGATCCTGTTGAACGAGACGTGCGCGACTATCCGCACAGCCAAAGCGGCGAAGAGGGGTTCGCACTGGTGGGCGACATTTTGTCGGACCAGATGAATCCTGGACGTAAGAAGTCTTTCGACATTCGCAGGGTGATGATGGCGGTGATCGACCAGGACCATGCACCTCTAGAACGGTGGGCCGGCATGCGAGCCGCGGAAACTGCAGTGGTATGGGACGCGCATCTCGGTGGCAATCCCGTCTGCCTTGTCGGCATCGAGTCACGGCCGGTGCCTCGCTTCGGATTTGTTCCGGCCGATGGGCCCGATCAATGGTTCGCGGGAACCCTTTTTCCCCAGTCTTCCAAGAAAGTAGCTCGTGCAATCAATTCCGCCAGCGGTAACCGGCCCTTGGTTCTGCTCGCGAACCTGTCGGGATTCGACGGTTCACCTGAATCCATGCGGCGATTGCAGCTCGAATATGGCGCCGAGATCGGCAGGTCTGTCGTGAATTTCAAAGGACCTATCGTGTTCTGCGTGATCTCACGCTACCACGGTGGCGCCTATGTTGTTTTCTCGCGTGCTTTGAACGAACAAATCGAAGTCGCGGCGCTTGAAGGAACTTACGCGTCTGTCATCGGAGGGGCTCCTGCCGCTGCCGTGGTTTTCGCGGGTGAAGTTGAGGCCCGGGCTCGAAAAGACCCCCGACTGCAGTCGGCGAACGCCGCCATTGCATCAGCGGATGCAGGAAAGAAAGCAGCCCTGTACGCGCAATGGGAAGAACTGTTCAAGACAGTGCACTCCGAAAAACTGGGCGAGATGGCAGCCGAGTTTGACCGTGTTCATAGCGTCGAACGAGCTCTGAAAGTGGGAGCCCTGCATCGGATCATACCGGCTGCCAGTTTACGTCCGTATCTCGTGGACGCTGTTCATCGAGGAATTCAGAGAACGGAACGCTTCGCGGCCGAGGCAACCGAGACCGACGGCGTTGAAGCCGCGTAGCGCAATGACGGGACGATCTCATGGCAGTGTACTGGCTCGAACAGACCGAACGGGATACACCGGTTGTAGATGATTGGCTGTCGGCCGCCGAGACACGCCGCCTGAAGAACATGAGATTCTCTAAACGGCGTGCTGACTGGCGCCTGGGCCGCTGGACCGCGAAACGCGCGCTTGCATGCTGCTTGGGCCTCACTTCGGATCCAACAACATTCGCTGAAATCGAGATTCGCCCGACACCTTCGGGGGCGCCTGAGGCATTCATTGCACAAAGACTTCAGGCACTGAAGCTCTCCCTCAGCCATTGTTCCGGTACAGCGTTGTGTGCGATCACGTTATCTAGCATATCGGTAGGCTGTGACCTTGAAGCTGCTGAAGTCCGCCATGATGCTTTTCTGACCGACTACTTCACCGACGCGGAACAGTCCTGCGTGCGAAACAGCCAGCCATCAGAACAATGGCGTGTGCTGGCGCTCTTGTGGAGCGCGAAAGAGAGCGCTCTCAAAGCGCTGCAAGTCGGCCTTCAGCTGGACACCCGACTTGCAGTAGTCGACCTTTCTGGTACCAAACCGAGCGACTGTTCCTGGCAACCGTTGCAGGTCACCTGTCCGAACGAAAAGCTCTTTGTTGGGTTTCACTCAACAACACATCAGTTGATTCGCACGATTGTCACCTCCCCGCCACATCAGCTGTTAATACAGCTAAGGCCTCCGGTCTATCGACCACAAGCCCCACGATCACGACTCCTGGAACGCAATGAGGAGATGGATCCGATTCAGGGATAGCGGATGCCCAATGAAAGCGACAAATTCGACTTTGACTTCATTGTGATCGGCTCCGGCTTCGGCGGCAGCGTTTGCGCCCATCGCCTCATCGAGAAGGGCTACCGCGTCGGAGTGATGGAGATGGGCAAGCGCTGGAACCCTTCCACACTGCCCAAAAGTAGTTGGTCCCTCCATCGTTGGTTCTGGAGGCCGAAGCTCGGCCTTCGTGGGTTTTTCAACATGCGCTTCTTTCGGCACGCAACCATCTTTCATGGCTGCGCCGTCGGCGGTGGTTCGATCACGTATGCCTGCACGTTACTGACACCGCCCGACAAAATCTGGGAAGGCGGCTCATGGACTGGATTGGCGAATTGGAAGGACGAGATGCCTCGCCACTACCGCACTGCCGCGCTCATGCTGGGTGCGACCGAAAACAAGATCCTTGGTCCTGCTGATCTGTTACTCAAGCGAACAGCAGACGCCGCAAACTGCGGAGACACGTTCTACCGTACCAACGTCGGTATCTTTCAGCCAACCGACGACCGGCCCGGCAACGAGACGTTTCTGGATCCTTATTATGGTGGCGACGGCCCCGCGCGCACCACCTGCCTCGGATGCGGCGGCTGCATGATGGGCTGTCGCTTTGGCGCCAAGAATACTCTGGATCTCGGCTATTTGTACCTCGCGGAGAAACATGGCGCCAAATTGTTCGCGGAGACGCGAGTCACGAACGTGCAGCCTATGCCAAACTCTGATAACGGGCAGGACGGCTATCGCGTCGAAACCGTCCGCTCGACCGCATGGATTCGCAAGCGACCACGGCATTTCACCACACGTGGGGTCGTGTTTGCCGCCTCCTCGTTGGGCACCATGGAACTTCTCTTTCGGTTGCGAGAACAGGGTTCATTGCCGAAGATCAGCGCACAATTGGGCAAGCATGTCCGCACGAATTCCGAGTCTCTCATCGGCGCGCGCATGCCAGGTCACCACGAGGATCTCTCCCAAGGCATTGCCATCGGCTCCGGCGTGTACATCGATGAGCACACCCACATCGAGGCAGTGCGCTACCCCAGTGGCTCCGATGCCATGGGCTTTCTGACCACAATTCTGACCAACGGCCAGCCCGGTCCACGGCGCATTGCGGCGTGGCTGAAGAACATCTTCCTTTCGTTGCTGCGCCATCCGTTGAAAACGATCCGAGTTCTACAGCCGTATGGATGGGCCCGCGAATTCGTGATTCTGCTGTGCATGCAAGCGCTCGACGGTGAGATCGAAATGCGTTGGCGGCGGCCCTGGTTCTGGCCCTTCCGCCGGTATCTGGCCAGTTGGGGCGCCAAGGTTCCTACTTACATTCCGAGGGCCAATCAGTTCGCGGAGAAATTCGCGCAAGTTGCGGGCGGTTTTCCAATGAGTATGCTGCCCGAGATTCTCTTTGACATTCCGGGCACAGCACACTGTATCGGAGGTTGCGTGATTGCCGACTCGTCCACAAATGGCGTAGTGGACTCGCACCAGCAGGCTTTCGGCTATAAGAACATGTACATCTGCGACGGATCGGTAGTCGCAGCGAATCTCGGTGTGAATCCGAGCTTGACCATCACTGCGCTCGCCGAACGAGCCATGACATTCATTCCCCCTGCATCCCAGGCGACATGGAATGCTCCGGCAGATCTTTAGGAAGGCCAGCTCTCTGCGCGTATGCCGGCAGAAAGCGATCCAGCATCGCCTGCTCCCAACGGATCCATAGACGACTGGAGTACAGCAAGGCGCTACATTGAAGGGTGACCCAATCTTTCGCGAGGAGCGGCGAGCGGAAGGCCTTGCGATCGCTGAACCACCGTTCCGTTAGACGACGTGCAATCGTCAAGCCCATTCCAGAGCTTGCACCCCCGATGTCCGTAAGAATCCCGTCGAGAGTGAACATTACCTTCGAAAGCATGATCAGCGATTGCGGGAATCGAACGCCAGCCATAGCGGCCCTTTCGAGTAGTTGCATGGCATCGACCATACTGGGCAAGCGCGCGAGGGGTAGTTCCTCCAGAAAATTCGCCACCGTCTGAGCAACCATGTCTCGTTGTGAAGTCGCGCTTGGCTTTCTCCGTTGCGAAAGAGCCAATACCTCTGCGCACGTCCCGACGGAATCTCGCAAAACCAGCATTGCAAACAACAACACCAAATGCCTCCGCTGCCCGCGGCTCAAGCGTTCCTGCAGTGCCCAGTCGATGAGCGTCATCTGCCCGCTTCGGCGATCGTAAAGAATATTGCCAGCGTGAGGATCTCCGTGAAAAACGACATTCTCTTCGGCCGATAGAAGCGGATAAGCCACCAACGCCTCGACCAGTTGCTCGGCAACCCTGCGCCGGCGCTGTGGGGAAAGCCGGGCAGTGGCGTTGGTGACTTTGATGCCCGGCTCCTGGGTGAGCGCGCTGATGCGCTTCGAACAAAGCTGCCGGATCACGTGAGGTATGTGTACTCCCTCCAGGCTCCGGTAAAGGTGTGAGGCTTCCACAAGAGTTTTCTGCTCGCGTCGGAAATTGACCTCGTGCCGCAACAGGCGGCGCACTTTCTCAAACGTATCGGGAATCAGGCGCGGTGGAAAGTCGTAGGTGTGGTGTTGATCGCCAAAATATTCCGCCAATTCTTGCAGGTACCCCATGTCCTCGGCGAAGTATTCAGGAATATGCGGCTTGAGAACCTTGAACACGCCTCGCTCACGCCGGCCATCTTCCGGATTTCGCCACGTGAACTGCACAACCGCGCTGACGCTGGCCTCGGAGAGAATCTTCGATGAGATTCTCACCGAGAACTTCTTCATACGCGGCCCCAGTTCGCGCTCAATGATGGAATGGATTTCCTCGGGTCTGACATCTCTGATGCCGTTTTCCAGTCGCGTAAGTGCAGCCCGCAACGCGGGGCGCAGATGTTGATTGCGCGCAATCACCTGGCCAAGCTTCTGCAGGCCGGGAACCTTCGCGATCAGACGAAGAAGTCGCGTCTCGGCAGACGTATTCCGAGGCAACTCAAGCTGCTCAAGCAGCTTTGGTGCTAACCGTCCTGGCGATAAGCGGGCGACCACAAACGTCATTGCGTCTCGAACCGGCGGACGCCAACTGAG
>Ga0126381_100000948_pt1 | contig 31585 bp, 23 predicted proteins | sample PanSoiMetPlot_28_FD_96465 | JGI IMG/M metagenome (GOLD analysis project Ga0126381, IMG submission 96465) | Tropical forest soil microbial communities from Panama - MetaG Plot_28 | ecosystem: Environmental > Terrestrial > Soil > Tropical forest > Bulk soil | place: Panama | collected 2016-02-17 | reverse complement strand
GATCACCGTGTCAGCCCCCGACGCCGCGGTCGCCTCCGCCAGCCGGCCCGCCTCCTCGGCGCGTCCCATCGTGATGTTGTGCCGGACCGATAGCGGCCAGTTGGCGTGGTCCTGGGCGATCACCGCGATCAGCTCCCGCATCGACTCGGGATCGACATCGCCGACCGGCGTCTGGTCCCAGTACGCGGCACCGGATTGCGGCCGGTACAGGCCGGCCAGGATCTTCGCCAGGGTGGTCTTGCCCGACCCGTTCTCGCCGACCAGGGCGACCACCTCGCCGCGCCGGATCTGGATGCTCACCTCGCGCAGCGCCGGCTCGGCGGCACCTGGATAGCTGAACGTGATCCGGTCCGCGGTGATCCGGTCGAACCGGTCCGGGGCGGGCTTGACGCCGGCCGGCGGCAGGCGGTTCGTGGCGTCGGCGCAGAACGCCAGGAAGTCGGAGAAATACAGCCCTTCCTCATAGCACTGGTTCACCGCGTGCAGCAGGTTGGCCAGCGATGCCTGGGCCGAGCGGATGGCCAGCACCGCGGTGCCCGCGACGGCGAGCGGCACCCAGCCGACGGTGAGCAGCACGCCGAGCACGACGTAGACCCCCGCGGTGGCGATGCCGCTCGCGACCTGCGCGATGACCCGGGTCAGCGTCTGGCGGTTGGCCGCCCGCAGCTCGGCGTCCCTGGCGTACGCGGCGAGGCGGGACACCCGGTCGAGCATGAAGCGGCGCAGCGTGAACGAGCGCAGCTCGGCCGCCGTATGGCGGGAGGCCATCAGGTCCGACAAGATCCACTTGCGGCGGTGGCTGTCGGCCAGCGCGAAATTGGTCAGGTAACCGATCCGGGCTGAGCGGATCGCGGCCCAGCCGCCGGGCAGCTCGGCGAGGATCAGCACCGCGAGCAGGACCGGCTGGAGCACCGCGACGACCAGGGCCGTCGAGACGATGCCGGCGGCGCCCGTGACGCAGTCCACCACGCTGCTCACGACCTGCGGGGCTGAGTACGTGCCACGGTCCCTGGCGCGCTGCATGGCGTCATGGAATGCCGCGTCGTCGAACGCGGCCAGCTCCACCCGGCTGGTCAGGTCGAGCACCCGCAGATCGACGAGCTGGCCCACCTGCGGCCACAGCCTCGCCTGCGCCCAGCCCGCCGCGCCCTGCAGGCCAGAGCGCACCGCCACGGCCGCCGCGACCAGGGCGAGCGAGGGTAGCGCGGCCCGGACCCGGTGCGGGGTCGGGCCGGCCGTGAACAGGGCATCAAGCACACCGGTCGTCGCCAGCAGCGCGTAGCCGGTGAACACGCCCGAGACCACGTTCAGCGCGATCGTCGCGGTGATGTCGCGGCGATTCGCGTCCCAGCCCAGCCGCAACGCCTTGCCGATCAGCCCAGGTAGCTGCCTGAGCATGACGCGGAAGCCGATCGCGCCGATCCGCTCGTCGTATGCCGCCCAGTACGAGGCGGTGAGTTCCGCGGTCAGCTCGTCGGCCGCTTCCTCTGGCACCTCATCCGGATGGCTGCGCCGGGGCTTGATCCGCATGGCCGGTCACATGACGGCGGCGGCGCGCTCCGGCCCGCGGTCCTGGGCCAGGAACTGCCGCTCGTAGAGCGTGGCGTACAGCCCGCCTCGTTCGAGCAGTTCGGCGTGGGTGCCGTGGTCAGCGAGCCGGCCGTGGTCGAGGACCAGGATCACGTCGGCGCTGAGCACGGTGGAGAGCCGGTGTGCGATGACCAGGCTGGTCCGGCCGCGCAGCAGCGGCTGGAGCGCGGCCTGGATGAACTGCTCGGACACCGTGTCCAGGTGTGAGGTGGCTTCATCCAGGATCAGGATGCGCGGGTCCTTGAGTACGGCACGTGCGATCGCGACCCGCTGTTTTTCTCCGCCCGAGAGCCGGTGGCCGCGTTCGCCGACCACGGTGTCGTAGCCATCTGGCAGTGACAGCGCGAACTCATGCAGGTAGGCGGCCTTCGCCGCGGCCTCCAGGTCGGCATCGGTGGCCTGCGGCCTGGCGTAGCGCAGGTTGTCCGCCAGGCTGGCGTGGAAGAGAAACGTGTCCTGGAACACCATGCCGACCTGGCTCCCGACCGATTCCAGCGTGACGTCCCGCAGGTCGTGGCCGTCGATGAGCACCTGCCCGGCCTGCGGGTCGGCGAACCTGGGCACCAAGGTGGTGAGGGTGGTCTTGCCCGCGCCCGACGGGCCGACCAGGGCGGCCAGCTGACCAGCCTCGATATCGATGCTGATGCCGTCGAGCGCGGGGCGGTTCGCGCCCGGATAGCTGAACGTGACGTCCTTGAACCTGATCGCGCCGCGCGCGGCGCCCAGGTCGCTGGCGTCTGGCGCGTCGGCGACCTGAGGTGGCAGGTCGATGTACTCGAACAGCCTGCGGAAGACGGCCAGCGAACCGGTGACGTTGACGTGCATGGTGGCCAGCGAACTCAGCGAGCCGGTCAGCCGGCCGCCCAGCACGGTGGCGAACACGAACACGGTCCCGACCGTGGTGCGGCCGGTGAGCACCAGCCACCCGCCGAAGCCCATGATCAGCGCGGGCCCGGCCGTCTGCAGCGCCATCATCACCATGCCGAACCAGCGGGCGATCATCTCCTGCCGGATCTGCAGCGCTCGCACCTGCTCGTTGAGCTGCCCGAACCGCTCTCGCTCCGCCCTGGTCTTGACGAACGCCTTGACCAGCAAGATGCCGGAGATGCCGAGGATCTCCTGGAGATAGGCGGTCATCTCGGCCAGCTTGCCCTGCGTCCGCGAACGCGCCTGGTAGGAGGCCCGGCCGGCCTTGCGGGCCGGGAAGCTGATCAGCGGGATCAGCACCAGCACGACCAGGGTGAGCTGCCAGGTGTACCCGACCATCAGCACCAGCGTGGCGATCGCGGTGAACAGGTTCCTGGCCAGGCCGAAGACCGTGTCGGTGACCACGTCGTTGACGGCGTCGATGTCGTTGCTGAGCCGCGACATCAGCTCACCGGACCGGCTGCGGGTGAACCAGCCGACCGACTGGTCCAGCAGGTTCTCGAACACCTGACGGCGCAGCGTGAACACGATGCCCTCGCTGATGACCGTGGTCAGGTAGGAATCCGCCACGCCGATCAGGCCGCCGGCCAGCGCCGCCGCCACTCCGGCGGTCACCAGCAGCAGCACGTGGGCGTAGTGGCCGTGCGGCCGGCCGAGGTAGTCGATCAGCGCGCGTATCACCACGGCCGGCGCGAGCCCGAGCGCCGACTCCGCCGCGATGCACACCGCCACCACCGCGCCGCGGCCCCAGTACGGAGAGAAATACCCGAACACCCTGCCCAGCAGGCCCCGGGTCAGCTGGACCGGCGCTTCGTCCTCGCCCCAGTCCACCGCCATCGTGGGCCCGACGCAATAGCGCGGCATGGCCGCAGCCTAAACCGCCGCCCGCACTCATGCGAAGCGGTTTTCTGCCCTAGGCTCGACCCGTGCTGCTGGTCAGGTTCAGTGCCGGAGACGGCACCGCTGTGGTGGGCGTACTCGACGCCGGGCTTATCGCGCCGCTGCGCGACATCGAGACGCTGGCCGGCCTGCTCGCCCTGCCGCTGTCCGGGATACAGGAGGCCTGCGCGGGCGCGGGCGAGGCGACGATCCCGCTCGCCGAGGCGGAGCTGCTCGCGCCGGTCGACGGCCGTACCGAGGTGTGGGCCGCGGGTGTCACCTATGAACGCTCAAGGGCCGCGCGGGTCGTGGAGAGCGAGCACGAGGCGGACGTCTACGAGCGGGTCTACACCGCCGAGCGTCCCGAGCTGTTCTTCAAGTCGGCGGCCTGGCGGGTGGTGGGCCCGGGCGGCGCGGTGTCGGCGCGGGCCGACTCCGAGGTCGACGTGCCCGAGCCCGAGCTGGCCGCCGTGCTCAACCACGCGGGCGAAGTCGTCGGCTACACGATCTGCAACGACATGAGCTCACGCTCGATCGAGGGACAGAACCCGCTGTACCTGCCGCAGGCCAAGATCTATCTCGGCGGCTGCGCGGTCGGACCGTGGATCAGGCCCGCGTGGGAGCTGGCTGATCCTTACGCGCTGACGATCGAGATGACGATCAGCCGCGGCGGAGCGGTGGCCTGGACCGGCACCACCAGCACCTCCGGGCTGCGCAGGCGCGTCGAAGAACTGGCGGGCTTCCTGTACCGGGAGGACGAGTTCCCCGGCGGGGCGGTGCTGTCCACCGGAACCTGCCTGGTTCCCGACCTTCCCTTCACGCTCAGGGACGGCGACGAGATCAGCATCAAGATCGACGAGATCGGCGAGCTGACCAACTCCGTGGTGCGCGGCAAGGCCGCGCTGGCCGCCTTCCGCCGCTGACACTAGCCTGCAAGTTTCACCGTCTTCGCCCGGCTGGGAAGCTGTTGTAGCAGGTCAGCGCCGTGCGCGGGGGAGGTGCGGGCACGGGTTCGTTGACGCCGCGATCCTCGCAAGTAACTTCACGGCATGCACCAAAAGTACGGTCGAGTGAGTCGGTACGCGCTTGGCGGCGCCGCGGTTGTCGTCGCCGTAGCGGCGCTGAGCGGGATGGCGGCCAGGCCGGCGATGGCGGTCACCGGCAGCCTGCCGGCCGGGACCAAGTTCTACGTCAACCCGAACTCGAACGTGGGGCAGTGGGTCGCGGCGAACCAGGGCAACTCGCAGGAGCCGGCCATCGCCGCGGACGTAGCCAGCCAGCCGCAGGCCACCTGGTACACCACGTACAACCCGACGGCGATCCAGTCGCAGGTTTCGTCGCTGACCTCGGCCGCGGCGGCGGCGAACCAGGTGCCGATCCTGGTCGCCTACGACATCCCGAACCGGGACTGCGGCGGTGCCTCGGCGGGCGGCGCGCCGACCATCGCCAACTACGAGACCTGGATCTCCAACTTCGCGGCCGGACTGGGCAGCGCGACCGCGATCGTGCTGGTCGAGCCGGATTCGCTGGCCCTCCAGTCCTGCCTGTCGAGCTCGGACGCGAGTGCCCGCGACGCGGCGATCGCCTTCGCGGGCCAGGTGCTGCACGCCGACGACCCGAACGTGAAGGTGTACTTCGACGGCGGGCACTCGGACTGGAACCCGGCGAGCCAGCAGGCCGCGACCCTGGAGGCCGCGCACGTCACGACCGACGCCAACGGCGTGTTCACGAACGTCTCGAACTTCGAGTGGACCAACGACGAGCTCTACTACGGCCAGCAGATACTTAACGACATCGGTGACTCCGCCCTGCACCTGGTGATCGACACGAGTCGCAACGGCGTGGGACCTGACAGCACCTGGTGTGACCCGTCGGGCCGCGCGCTCGGGCTCGCCCCCACGGCGAACACCGGCTACTCGTACGTGGACGCCTTCTTGTGGGTCAAGCCGCCGGGCGAATCGGACGGCTGCGCCGCCAAGGCGGGGACGTTCGTTCCATCGCTCGCCTTCTCGCTCGCCACCAACCCGGCCGCCGGCATCCCGAGCTGCAAGGTGACGTACGCGATCGCCAGCTCGTGGACAGGCGGGTTCACCGCCAACGTCACGCTGGCCAACACGGGGACCGAGCCGCTCGGCGGCTGGACGGTCAGCTGGACCTATCCGGGCGACGAGACGATCACCAACTTGTGGAGCGCCTTCTTCACCCAGACGGGGGAGGCGGTGGCGGCCCATGACCCGTTCGATACCAACGCGACCGTCGCGCCAGGCAGCTCCGCGTCGTTCGGGATGCAGGGCACCTTCAGCTCCAGCGACGCCGTACCCACCTCGTTCACCATGACCGCCGACAACGGCCAGACCGTGACCTGCACGACCGGGTGAGAAAGCCGATGCGCAAGACCAGCACACTTTTCCTGGCCGCCGTTTCCGTTTCCCTGCTGGGGGTGGTGGCGGTCCAGCATCCAGCCCGCGCGCTGCCAGCCCCGGGGGGGACGACCCCCCCGCGCCCCCCCGCGGCTTCGCCTGCCGCGCCGTCCACCACAGCTGCCTTCGACTACACCGAGGCGCTTCAGGACGCGATGTTCTTGTACCAGGCCCAGCGTTCGGGCCAGCTGCCGCCGGACAACGAGGTGGACTGGCGCGGCGATTCGGACCTCACCGACGGGTCGGACAACGGGGTGAACCTGACCGGCGGATACCACGACGCCGGGGACCTGGTGAAGTTCGGGCTGCCCGAGGCGTGGGCAATGAACATGCTCGCCTGGAGCCTGCTGGATTACCCGGCCGGTTACGCGACCGCGGGCCAGACCCAGACCGCGCTGGAGAACCTGCGCTGGGGCGATGACTACATCCTGGCCGCGGCGACCGGGCCCAGTACGTTCTACGGGCAGGTCGCCAACCCCAGCACCGACCATACGTACTGGGGCCCGGCGGAGACGAACCCGATCCTCCGGCCGTCGTCCGCGGTGACGTCCTCCTGCGCGGGCTCGGACCTGGTGGGCCAGGCCTCCGCCGCGCTCGCCGCCTCGTCGATGGTGTTCAAGACCGCTGACCCCAGATACTCAGCCCAGCTACTGTCCCAGGCCGAGTCGCTGTTCACCTTCGCCGACACCGTCCTCGGGAATTACTCGAACTGCATCACCACGGCCCAGGGCTTCTACAACTCGTTCAGCGGGTACTGGACGCAGCTCGTCACCGCGGAGATCTGGCTCTACAAGGCGACCGGCACCGCGAGCTGGCTGACCAAGGCGGAGGCGGACTTCGCGAACATGCCCCTCGCGTCGCAGTCGACGCTGCACGAGTTCAACTGGACGGTCAACTGGGACGACGACAGCTTCGCCGACTACGTCTGGATGGCCCAGCTCACCGGCCAGCAGCAGTACATCACCGACGCTGAGGACAACCTGGACTGGTGGACCACCGGGTTCAACGGCACGCAGATCAGCTACTCGCCGGGCGGCCAGGCCTTCCTCAACCAGTGGGGATCGCTGCGGTACTCATCGAACGCGGCGTACCTGGCCTTGGAGTTCAGCAACTACCTGACCGCGAACAACCTCGACCCGAGCCGGGCCACCACTTACCACAACTTCGCTGTCCAGCAGATCAACTACATCCTGGGCCAGAACCCGGCCGGCATCAGTTACGAGGTCGGCTTCACCAGCAACGGGACATCGACCGCCTGGTCGCAGTTCCCGCACCATTCGACCGCGCACGACCCGTGGTCCAACAACCTCACCACGCCCGCGCAGACCAGGCACCTGGACTACGGCCTGCTGGTCGGCGGGCCCTCATCGAACAACGACCAGTTCTCCGACCAGCGGTCCAACTTCCAGGAGACCGAGGGGGCGCTGGACTACAACGCGCTGTTCTCCGGCGACCTCGCCGCGCTGACCCAGCAGTACGGCGGCACCCCGATCGCGAACTTCCCCAAGCCGGAGACGCCGGACGGCCCGCAGATCTACGTCCAGGCCGCGGTCAACAACTCAAACTCGAATTTCATCGAGATCAAGGCGCTGGTGAACAACCAGTCGGCCTGGCCGGCCAGGCAGATGCCGAACGCGAGCTTCCGCTATTACTTCACGCTCGACCCCGGCGAGACCGCCAGCCAGGTCACGCTGATGTCGCCGTACAACCAGTGCGAGGCGCCCACCGGGCCGTTCCAGTACTCGGGCTCGACGTACTACGTGCAGGTGTCGTGCGCGAACCTCGACATCGAGCCGGTGGGGGAGGCGGACTACACCAATGACGACTTCCAGGCCCAGGTGCAGTTCCGTATAACGTTCCCGGCCGCGCACAACCCGGCGGAGGACTGGTCCTTCCAGGGCATACCGACTACGACCGGCGCCACCCCGGTGACGGTCAGCGATATCACGCTGTACTCAGGGAACACGCTGATCTGGGGCAACCCGCCCGCCGCGCTGAGTGCACCGGGCACCCCCGGCGCGCTCACCGCGAGCTCGGTGACCTCGGCCGGCGCGACGCTGTCGTGGACCGCGTCAGCCGGCTCCGACCCGGCCGCCGCTTACGACGTCTACACGTCGGCGGGAACGCTGGTGGGAACGACCAGCTCAACGTCGTTCACTCTTACCGGCCTGAACCCCACCCGCACCTCGCCCTATGGCTATTACGTCGTGGCGGTGGACAGCTCAGGCTCCGCGTCAGCGGCGTCGAACACCGCGCAGTTCATCACGTCGCCGAACACCTCGCTGGCTGCCTCGGCCACCCTCCCGCCGTCGGTGCCGGGCACGCCGCTGCTCAGCTCGCTCAGCACGTCAGGCGCCAAGCTGTCGTGGTCGCCCTCGGTGGCGGGCGGGAACACCCTGTCGGGTTACCGGGTGTACGAGCTCGCGCCCACGCCGGGCCTGGTCGCGACGACCACGTCGCCTTCGTACACGCTGACCGGGCTGACCGGTTCCACCGGCTACGCATACGTCGTCGAGGCGATCGACAGCCAGGGCAGGACCTCGCAGTTCGCGCCGCCGGTCACGTTCTTCACGGGCGCGCCCGCCGTGTCGCCGACTCCGTCCCCGACCCCGACGCCGTCCACCACGCCGACGCCGACGCCAACCCCCACGCCGACGCCGACGCCGACGCCGACGCCGACCCCGACGCCAGCCCCCACGCCGACGCCCACCCCCACGCCCACGGGTGGGCCGGCGGCCTGCTCGGCCACCTACTCACTGGTCAATTCCTGGTCTGGCGGCTTCCAGGGGCAGGTGACGCTGACCAACACCGGCGGCACCGCGTACAGCACGTGGACGCTGAAGTGGACGTTCCCCGGCGATCAGCAGATCACCCAGATGTGGAATGCCACCTCTGCCCAGTCCGGCGAGCAGGTGACTGCGAACGCCGAGTCCTACAACGCGGCGCTCGCCCCGAACAGCTCGGTGACGATCGGCTTCACCGGCTCGTTCACGAACAGCAACGCGTCCCCGACCGCCTTCACCGTAAACGGAACCGCCTGCACCTGACGCTCCGCGCCGGTCCGCGGGTAAATGTCCGCGATCATTTTAGGGCGTCAGCATTTCCTCGATGACTTGGGCGATCCGCCTGCCCGTGCCTGGCCAGCCGTTACCCATCAGGCGGCGCGCCGCGGCCTGGCTGGGGTCAGCGGGGTCGAAGCCCTCATGCGCCAGGAACAGCCGGGTGCCCCGTCCCTCTGGCTCAAGGGTGAACGTTACCGTCGAGTCGAGCCCGCTGAGATCGCCGGGAGCGGCGCGCAACGTGATCCGCAGCATCTTCTCCGGCTCGAAATCCAGCACCTCCGAATGGCCGGTGCCGCCGAACCCGGCCGCCGGGATCGGGAACCCGTGGAACGTGAACTTGTGCCCGACCTCGAGCTTGAAGTTATTCGGCATCAGCCAGCGCGCGATCAGCTCCGGCTCGGTCAGCGCCCGCCACACCTTCTCCGGCGGGTGCGGCAGGAACTCGTCGACGTAGATGGCCCGCGGGTTGCCGTTCACAGATCCTCCAGCACATCGCGCAGGGCCGCCAGCCGGTCGCGCCAGAACCGCTCGTAAGGATGCAGCCACTCCCGCAGGTCCATCAGCGGATCTGGCTCCAGCTCATAGCGGCGCTCGCGGCCTGCCCTGCGCTCGCTGACCAGCCCAGCGTCCCGCAGCACCCGCAGATGCTCCGACACGCTCGGGCGGCGCATATCGAAATGCGAGGCGATGTCGTTCACCGGGCGGGGGCCGTCCAGCAGCAGCCGCAGCACCTCCCGGCGCGCTGGGCTGGCCAGCGCGGCGAACACATCGTCAGTCCTGGCCATCACCGGGCCGACAGGACGAAGCCGTTGCCGTCAGGGTCGGCGAAGGTGGCCTGCGTTCCCCACGCCTCGCGGTGCGGGCCGTCGACTGCGACCCCGGCCCGGCGCAGCCGCTCGCAGTCTCCGTCGATGTCGCCGGTCGCTAGGATGACACCCTGCAAGCTCCCCGGCTGGAAGTGCGGCAACGCGCTGAGGACGAGACCGGTCGCCGCCCCCTCCGGCGCCACCTGCAGCCAGCGCATCGGCCCGGCCTGGTGATCGGCTACCACCTCGAAACCGAGCGTGCCCGCATAGAAGTCCTTCGCCCGGTCCTGGTCTGCCACCGGGATCGTCAGCATCTGCACCTGGGTAATGTTCATGCCGACCGATGTTAGGTAGGCTTCCCCCTACCTGTCAAGCGTAGGGATTCACCTACCTATGCAAATCCGCAGATGGAACACTCATGTTTGTCCCGCAGTCCGCCGCGTGGGGTAGCGTCGCTTGGGTGACCAGCGATTCAGGTGGCGGCCGGTCGTCCGGCCCGTGGTACGCGTCGGATCCCTCGACCGCCCCCATGCCTGCCGTCGGGTCCAGGCGGCCGGGGAATACGGGGAATACGAGGAACACGAGGAACAACCGCCGCCAGAACAAGAACCGCACGGTCGTCTACGCCGTGCTGGCGGGGGTGCTGGTGATCGCGGTCGTGGCGGGGATCATCACGGTGGTCTTGCCCGGCGGCGGAAGCTCGAAGCCCGCCGGCTTCGTGCCCACCGGGAGTTCTCCGGAGCAGGATGCCGGACAGATCACCACCGCGTTCCTGCAGGCGTGGCAGGCCGGTAACTTCAGCCAGGCCGCCAGCTACACCGACCATCCCGCCGCGGCCCAGGCCGCGCTCGTCACCTACCGCAAATACCTCCACCTCAAGAAGCTGACCGCGGGGAGCGCCACCCCGACGGGGACCGCGACCGCGAGCCCCAGCCCGGTCGCCAGCGCGAGCGAGGTGGCCGCGAGCGGGACGCGGGAGTCGGTCTCGTACACGGTCAACGCGACGGTGGCCACCTCGGACGCCGCCAATGCGCTCAGCGGCACCTGGCGCTATCACTCCTCGCTGGTCGCCTACCAGCAGCGGAACTCGCCTGGCTGGTTTATCGCCTGGGCACCTGACGTGCTGGGGCCGAACCTCACCCCGTCCACCCATCTGGCGGCCATCTCGGTCGCCCCGCAGGTTACCGGGGTTAACGACGCCAGCGGCAACGACATCACCTCGTACCAGGACGCCGGACTGACCAACATCGCCAGCCTGCTGGAGAAGGCCGCGCCGCCCGGACAGGGGAGCCCGGGCCTGTATGTAGAGATCGAGACCGCCTCCGGCAAGGCGGTCCAGAACAGCCAGGCGGCCGTCATCGCTCCGAACAACATACCGAGCCTGGCTACCACGATCGACCCCAAGGCCGAGGCCGCGGCCCGCAGCGCCGTCGGCGCGCGCAAGGACAGCTCGATGGTCGCCATCCAGCCCTCCACCGGCAAGATCCTCGCCATCGCCAACAACGCCGGATTCAACGATTTCGCGCTCACCGCAAAGGTCGCGCCTGGCTCCACGATGAAGGTCATCACCTCCGCGGCACTGTTCAACGCGGGAGTCCTCTCGCCCTCGACCGGCGTCGCCTGCCCGGGGGCGTACACCGTGCAGGGGATCACGTACCACAACGACAACGGTGAATCCCAGCCGCCGTCCACGCCGTTCGTCACGGACTTCGCGACGTCCTGCAACAACGCGTTCAGCACCCAGTGGCCGCACCTTTCCGGGAAGCTGGCCAGCACCGCCAAGGATTACTTCGGTCTCAACCAGAAGTGGAGCATCGGCATCAGCACCCTGTCGGCCAGCTACTTCAATGCTCCGTCCGACGCGAGCGGCTCCGAACTGGCTCAGGAGGCATTCGGCGAGGGGCAGCTGACCGCGTCCCCGCTCGCCATGGCGTCGGTGGCGGCCACCGTGGACGCCGGGATGTTCAGGCAGCCGATCCTGGTGCCAGGAACCAAGCAGGCCACCGCCACCGCCCTCCCGGCGGCTACCGACGACGGGCTGAAGCAGCTGATGCAGGCCGTGGTCACCAGCGGGACGGCCGCATCGGTCGGGTTCGGCCCGGGTGTCTACGCCAAGACCGGTACCGCCGACATCAAGGGGCAGGAGCAACCCAACAGCTGGCTCATCGCCTTCGACCCGGCCAAGGACGTAGCGGTGGCCTGCCTGGTGGTCAACGCCGGCTACGGTGCCCAGTTCGCCGGCCCCGAGGTGAAGAGCTTCCTCGACGCGTATTAGGAGGCGATCTCACCGTGCCGCAAGTGCGGGTGCACAACTTCTCGGTATCGCTGGACGGGTTCGGCACCGGCGAGGGGCAATCCCTTGATGCCCCGTTCGGGCATGCGGGGGTCCGGCTGCACGAGTGGTTCTTCACGACCCGTACGTTCTGCGCCATGCAAGGCCAGCCCGGCGGCAGCACCGGCATCGACGACGCTTTCGCCAGCGCCTGGGCACCGGGCATCGGTGCCGAGATCATGGGCCGCGGCAAGTTCGACCCCCACCACGGCCCCTGGCCGGACCAGAAGTGGACCGGATGGTGGGGAGACAACCCGCCGTTTCACACCCCGGTTTTCGTCCTTACCCACCATCCCCGGCCCTCAGTCCAGATGGACGGCGGAACCACGTTCCACTTCCTCGACGCCAGCCCCGCCGTGGCGCTCGCGCAGGCGCGCCAGGCTGCCGCCGGAGCAGATATCCGCATCGGCGGCGGCCCGTCCACCATCCGCGAATTCCTGGCCGCCGGCCTGATCGACTACCTGCACATCGTCGTGGTGCCCATCGTGCTCGGGCGCGGAGAGCGGCTCTGGGACGGCCTGGAAGCGCTCGAACAGCACTTCCAGATCGAGAACGTGAACAGCCCCAGCGGCGTCACCCACGTAACCCTCAGCCGGCGGTGACCACGCCAACGATCCGGCACAAGCACAAGCCAGTCCCGCCGCGGTCGCGGATCTAGCCGGCCTCCACAAGCGCGTCGCCGTCCTCGTCGCCGAACAGGACGCTGGGCACGTCCCCGGGCCGCGGTCTGATATCGCGCACCGCGCGCGGCCGGGGAGCGGGGTCAATCCGCAGGTCATCGCCGCGGGCGATGAGCCGGACCACGGCCAGTCCGAACGTCACCGGCTGGGCGCCCGCGACGACCAGACGGCCCTCATGGTCGCTGGTCACCTCGACGGAGCCGTCAGCCTTGATCACCGTGGCCAGCTCCGCGGCGAGTTTGCCGGCCCGGTCGGTGCTGGCGGCGAACGTGGCGGTGATCCCGGTTGCCTGGGCGATCGCGTGGGCGATGAAGAACTCGCGTCCCGGCCGCAGCAGCGCGTGGTCAGGGAGCGGGACTCGGGCGGCGAGCTCGTCGGCGAGCGTGAGCAGATCGGTGCTCCGGTACCGCGCGCCGGCCAGCCGGTACGTGACGGTGACGTCCCGCGCGCCGCTCAGCGAGGCGGAGGCTGAAGACCCCGCGATGCCGAGTGCGGCCAGCAGGCCAGTGAGCGGGGCCGCGGCCGCGTGGGCGGACCGGCGAGCCGACGTCGTCCCATCCACGTCCGGCAGCGCAACTGTCCTGACCGGCGGGAGGTCCAGCGGGGGAGTGAACAGCCGGCTGACCGGCCCCGCGCAGCGAAGGTCGGCGCCGTCCCTGATCAGCACCTCCCCGACGTCGACGCCACGCCGCGGCAGCCGCAGGATGTTGAGCCGGTACCGGTCGGTGAGCGCCCGGATCAGCGGGTCATCGTCAGATCGCTTGCACATGCCGCTCCTTCTGGCCTCACCAAGTCAGCCGACGTCCGCGAGCACGGTTGCCGCCGGATCGCCGTGCGCCGCGTACGCCAGCCAGGTGGGATCCTGGCTCAGCGACCTGGCGCGGTCGCGCGCAGCCCGCAGCGCGCCGCTGAACGGCAGGCCCTCCGTATAGATGGCCTGGTAGAACCGTTGGGCAAAGGCGCTCGCGGTGTCAGACCTGACGTCCCACATCGACCCGACGAAACCGCCCGCGCCCGCCTCGAAGAATGCCTGCGCCCACGAGGTGAACTGGGTGAACCGCTGGCGGGACCGGGCCGTGCCGCAGGCGTTGACGAACACCAGCGGACGCCGGCTTGACCACGCGCCGCCATCGCCGGCGAACTCGTTCAGGTCGGCAGGCGAGAATTTCTGCCGCTTCGCTACCGCGATCGTGCCCGTCTTGTCGCAATGATGCGCCGCGACGTGCAGCAGGCCGAACGGCGTGCCGCGAAGGTGGGACTGGAGATGCCGCTTCTCCCGTACGAGCGCGTGCTCGCTCGCCCTCAAGCCGAGCGTGGTGCGGATGCTTTTCGCCTCGGCGGCGGCCTCAGCCAGCTTGTCATCGGGCAGCACGAGCAGGGCCGGGTCCAGCGCGAACTCGCCGCACCAGGCGGCCGTCCCGTACGGTGCCCTGACCACGTCGAAGAGCTCGGCCAGGAAATCAGAATGCCCGCGGATCCGCTCGATCGGGTAGATGAGCTCCCACGGTACGTTGAGCGCCGGATGCTCGCACGAAACGATCAGCGCATGCTCGCCCGGGCTGAGTTCACCCAGCGCCTCCTGGATCTTGCCGGGCAGGAAATCGCGCCACAGGTCACTGCCGCGCGCGCGGAGCTCATCGCGCAACCCGGCCGGCCGCCATCCGGCCCCCCCGCTGGCCATCTGACCGAGTTCGGCGGTCAGCTGCCGCAGCCGGGGCCGCGGGTCGCCGCTCATGACCAGCATGTCAGTAACCAGCGAGTGCCCGCTAAAGTCGTCCAGGACGTAGCAGTACCTCGCGGGGCCGGAGCGGATCACGGTCAGGTGGGCCTCGGCACCGCGCGGCGTGCCAGTCCGCACCGGTCGCGATGTCGTCGTCGCTAGCGGACCCGTCGGCTCGGTGGACACCTCCATCGCCACCTGCGCGCAGGCGAGCTCCGAGCCGCGCACGCCGCGAACCCTGACCGTGAGCCGGTACTGGCCGGTGGTCCGCGGGGCGCGCACCGTGAAGCACACCTGGTCCGAGTCGCCCGCGGCCGGCAGGGTTGTCCTGACCACCGGGTCCGAGAGCACCTGACCCCCCGGCGGCGCGTCGAGCAGCAGGTAGACCGGCGTGCTCGCCTCGGCGATTCCCGGCAGCGTGAACGCGACGCCACCCGGCTGGCGCAGCTCGGCGATCCGGACCATGAGCTCGAATACGCGGCCGGTTCGTACCGTGCTAGGGGCCTGGCATTCCAGGAAACGCTGGCTGCCGCGGGTCGCGGCCATGCCGCCGGCGGCATCGGCGCTCGCTGCCCGGCGGAATATGCGCAGCGCCCGGCCCGGATTACGAGCCAGCCCAGGATGCCGTTCCCAGTACACGAACTCAACCGGATTCAGGTACCTGGCTACGATTTTGTCTCGCACCTTGATGACGAGCAGCGAATGGACCTGGACGACCGCGTCCGGTGTTTTCTCGAGCGTGACAAGAAAGTCCGTGACGGCCTGATGCGTCGCCGCGTCCGCCGGCTCGGGCATCTTGCCCTCAGCGAGCAGTCCTATGGTGCGAGCTAGGTCCGCCAGGATTTCATCACGGGTCGGCCGGGCCGTTGAGTCCTTCCTCCGGATAATGGACTCGCGAAACCATGACCCCAGCTCCGGAGGGAATTCGAACACTGTTTCTAGTCCGGTGGCGTCCAGCAAATCGTGCAGTGATGCGGCGACGGACGGCCCGGCGTTTTCTTCCGAGGTGTAGACGCGGCCTATGACCCAATGCGAGTTAATATCCGCGCCTCCTGCCGTCCGCTTCTTCGGATAGCGAGACGGCATAGGGCTCCCTGACACGAACGCCACCGCCTCGGCAAGGCTCGGGAAGATAGCGAAAACCCTGGTCAGGCCGGTCAGGCGGAAAATCTTCATGATGCGTTCTTCGGCGCAGACGATCGCGAGCGTCCCGTCGTGCGCGCGGGCCCGCTTGAGGCCGCCCACTATGACGCCGAGGCCGGTCGAGTCGAGAAACAGCTGATGTCTCAAATCGACCACGAGCCGGTAGTAACCCGAATTAACCGCTTCGATTATCACTTCCCGGAGCCGCGGCGCGTTGTAGACATGGAACTCGGCCGCGTCCGATTCGATGACAGCCACACCGGCCGACACCTCATACGACCGGAAACTCTCCTGCATGCCCGGAGCATAGCTAGCGGAACCGATCCGGAGAAACCCTTCTTCAGGCTAGCCGGGCGCCCGCAGGGTTAGGCCAGCTCGCGCGGGCTTTCGGTGTCCCGTTGGTAGTCGCTCAGTTCTCGCCGGATAGCCAGGCTCTCTTTCAGGCAGGCCAGCGCCTCGTCGTGGCAAGCCTGCCGCTGGTAGACGTCACCGAGGTCATGCAGGCTGCTGGCTTGCCCGCGGCGGTCGCCCAGTTCCTGGCAGATGGTCAGGCTCTCCCGCAGGCAGGCTACCGCCTGGTCATAGCGCGTCTGGTGCGTGTAGACGATGCCGAGGTTGCGCAGGCTATGTGCTTGGCCATGGTGGTCGGCCATGTCCCGCCGGATGGCCAGGCTCTCTTTCAGGCAGGCCAGCGCCTCCTGATAGCGATTTTGCCGCTGATGGAGCTCGCCCAGGTTGGCCAGGCTGCTGGCTTGGCCGCGGCGGTCGCCCAGTTCCCGGCAGATGGTCAGGCTCTCTTTCAGGCAGGCCAGCGCCTCCTCGTGGCGGCCTTGTCCCTGGTAGACATTTCCGAGGTTGCCAAGGCTGAGAGCTTGGCCGAGCCGGTCGTCAAGATCGCGGCGGATGGAAAGGCTCTCTCGCAGGCGGGCGAGCGCCTGGCCATACTGGCCCTGCCGGTAGTAACCGGCGCCAAGGTCGTTCTGGGCCTGGGCCTGGGCGGCCAGGTCACCCGCCTGACAGGCGACTTCGAGTGCGACCTGGTTGGCCTGGATCCAGTCCTCTCGATGGCTGTGTACCCAGAAGAAGCCGAACAGCGCCTGCGCGAGCTGCACCCCGATCTCGGCCGGCACGCCCGGGGTGGCCGCGGCCTGCTGCACCGCGGCCAGCAGGCTGGTCCGCTCAGTCTCCAGCCAGCTGAGCGCCGCCTGCTGGCCGGCGAACTCCAGTCCGCCTTCGCGCCACCGCTCACCGGCACGGGCCAGCCGGTAATCACCGGGACGTAGCACGGCCAGCGTCCGCCAGGCGCTCGCGACATAGAATCGCAGCGCACGTGTAAGCGCTGCGGCTTGCGCGGATCCGGGATGGTGCTGGGCGGCGAGTTCACGGGCATACAGGCGCAGCAGATCGTGCAGCCGGTACCGGCCAGGCGCAAGGGTCTCCAGCAACTGGGCGTCCACTAGCCGCTCGAGCGACCGGCCGGCGGCGTGCTCGGGCTGATCCAGCAGCCGCGCGGCGACCGGCAGGCTCACCTCGAGGCCGTCTGGTACCCCGAGCAGGCCGAACGCCTCGGCAGCCGCTCGGTCCAGCGGATCAGGACTGCCGGATAGCTGGTCGTAGGACACCTGGAAGCTGGCCCGCACCCCGACCTCGGCGAGCTGCAGCTCGTCTAGCCGGCGCTGGGCGTCGGCCAGCCTCCCAGCTAGAGCTTGCACGGGCCAGCCAGGCCGTGCCACCAGCCTGGCCGCCGCGATCCGCAATGCCAGTGGCAGGTAACCGCAGCGCCGGGCCACCTCGGCGGCCGCGCCGGGCTCGGCGGTGAGCCGGGCAGGACCGGCCAGCCGGCCAAGGAGTTCGACGGCTTCGGCCGCGGGCAGGACATCGGGGAGCAGGTGCCTGGCGCCGGCCAGGGCCGAAAGAACCCGGCGGCTGGTGATCAGCACCCCGCAGCCAGGGCTGGCCGGCAGCAGCGGTGCGACCTGGGCGGCGTTGACGGCGTTGTCCAGTACCACCAGCAGGCGTCGGCCGGCCACCCTGGATCGGAACGCACAGCTAGCTTCTTCCAGGTCAGCGGGGACGAGGTCGGCCGCGATGCCAAGCGACCGCAGGAACCGGCCAAGCGCCTCCAGAGGTTGCAGGGGTTGCAGGCCGGCCGTGGCGCCGTGCAAGTTCACATACAGCTGCCCGTCAGGAAACCGCTCGGTCAGCTGGTGAGCGGTGTGGATCGCCAGAGCGGTCTTGCCCACCCCAGGCGGCCCTGACAGGGCCACGACCGGAACCTCCAGCCCGGCCGTGAGGAGCTGCCTGATCTGGCGGACCAGGTCGGCGCGGCCGACAAAGTCGGCAACGTCCAGCGGAAGCTGGGCCTGCCGGGTCCAGGTGCCGCGCGGCGGCGCGACCACGAGCAAGGGGTCGCCGGCGAGGATGGCCTTGTGCAGGGCGCGCAGCTCAGGTCCGGGATCAATGCCGAGCTCGTCGGCCAGCAGCCGGCTGACGCGCTGGTAGGCGTCCAGTGCGTCGGCTTGCCGGCCGCACCGGTACAGCGCGGTGATCCGCTGCGCCCAGAACTGCTCCCGTAGCGGATGCTGTTCGGTCAGGACCTGCAACTCGGCCGTGAGCTCGGCATGCCGGCCCAGACCGAGGTCGGCCTCGATCCGGCGGTGCAGCGCGTCCAGCCGCTGTTCGGCCAGCCGCGCGACCCCCTCGCGGCATAGCATCTCCGACGGCACGTCCGCCAGCGCCTCACCGCGCCATAGCCCCAGTGCCTGGCGCAATATCGCCGACTCCGCGGCACGGTCCCCTGTGCTGGCCGCATCACGGGCCCGGTCCAGCAGCCCCTCGAACCGGCTGACATCCACATCCCCAGGGGCCACCGCGATCAGATACCCCTCAGGGCGGCTCTGGATAAGCTCGCCGCCCAGGAGCCTGCGCAGCCGGGCGACATAGGTCTGTACGACACTGCGCGGCCCGGCCGGCAGCTCGTCACCCCAGATCACCTCGGCCAGTTCGTCTACCGTCACCACCTCGCCGGCCCGCAGCAGCAGGCCAGCCAGCAGCATCCGGTGCTTGGCGGACCGGATCGCCACCGGCCGGCCTTCGTTCACAACCTCGAGCGGGCCGAGCAAGCCGAATTCCACCGCGGCCTCCCCTCTGCCCGCCTGGATCATTTTCGCAATAGTGCCGCCTCGCAGCCGTGAAGGCAGCTTGAAACCGAAATGAGGTCAGCACCTGCCAGCATACGGAGGCGGGCGGCGACATCCGTCCGTGACGCGAGGGGCGTGTAGGCACGGGGAGAGGAGACTGGTTATGGGAAAGATCGTCAACTCGACGTTCGTCAGCATCGACGGGGTCATCAACCACATGGAGGCGTGGCATTTCGCCTACATCGGCGACGAGCCCGATGTGATCGCCCTGGAACAGCTGCGGGCAAGCGAGGCCCTGCTGATGGGACGCCATACGTACCAGGTTTACGCATCCGCCTGGCCGAATCGCGGCGGCGTGTATGCCGACATGATCAACAGCATCCCGAAATACGTCGTCTCCACCACCCTCGACAAGGCCGACTGGAACAACACAACCGTGATTAAAGGCGACCTCGTGAGCGAGGTCTCCGACCTGAAACAGCAGGGTGGTGACATCCTGATGCACGGCTTCGGTCCGGTGGCGAACGCCCTGATCACCAACGGGCTGCTCGATGTCTTGCACTTGTGGGTGCACCCGCATTTCGCGGGCGTCGGCGGGCCCGGCGACATGCTGCTCCACGAGGGCAACAACACCCGGCTGGAGCTGATCGGCACGCGTGTCCTCAAGTCCGGCATCGTCCTGCTCTCCTATCAGGTGCCCGCCGGGGCTCCGGGCGCATGAGCGGTCCGCCGCCTACGGTAGGGGAGGGGCGATGACCGATATCGCGGTGCTCCGGCGCGACTTCACGGGGCAGGTCGTACTGCCCGGCGACGACAGCTACGACAGGCACCGGAGCGTGTGGAACGCGATGGTCGACCGGAGGCCAGCGGCCATCGCGCGCTGCGCCGGCCGGGACGATGTCGCGGCCGCGATCCGGTTCGGACGTGCGCACGGCCTCGAGATCGGCGTCCGCTGCGGAGGCCACAGCATCCTCGGGCTGCCCCTGACGGACGGCTCCCTGCTGATCGACCTGACCCCCATGGGTGCGGTACAGGTCGACCCCGCAGGCCGGCGCGCCCGGGTCCAGGGCGGCGCGCTTCTCGGCGCCCTGGACCGCGCGACGCAGCCGTACGGCATGGCCACAACGGCCGGGAACGTGTCGCACACCGGCGTGGGCGGGCTGACGCTGGGCGGCGGGATGGGATGGCTTGCCCGCGAGTACGGCCTGTCGTGTGACAACGTCACGTCCTTCGAGCTGGTAACCGCCGACGGCGCCGTCTTGCGGGCCGATGCGGCAGAGAACCGTGAGCTGTTCTGGGGCCTACAGGGCGGCGGCGGCAACTTCGGCGTGGTGACCGAATTCGAGTTCCGCCTGCACCCGGTCGGCAGCAGGTCGCTCCTCGTGGACCTGTACTTCCTCCCCCAGGATGCGGCGAAGGCGCTCAGCGGATGGCGTGACCTGATCGCCGCGGCGCCGCGGCGCGCCACGCTCACCGCGTGGGCTGGCCCGGCCGGCGACTGGCCGTACCTGCCGTCCGCGCTGCGCGGGCGGCCGCTGGCCAGCATCGGATACGTGTGGGTGGGCGACCCGGACGAAGGACGCTGTCTGCTGCCAGCATTGCGCGACCTTGGCTCGCCGGTGGCCGAACGAATCGAGGAACTGTCTTACCTCGATCTGCAGACGATGGACGATAACGCCGAGGGCCACCGGCATCGCCGGTACTGGAAGGGCCACTACTTCAGTGAGTTCCCGGACGACGCCGTCCGGGCCTTCCTGATCCGCGGCGCGGACGACGCCGGCGCGCCGTACCTGCCGGCCGCCAGCCTGCAGTCCTACGGCGGCGCGATCGCGGACGTGCCCGGCGACGAGACGGCCTTCAGTCACCGCGACACGCTCGTCGAGTTCGTCGCGGCGGCCCGCTGGTCAGATCCCGCCGAGGATGTCGAGCGCATGGCCGCCGCCCGCCGGTACGCGGCGTCGCTGGAGCCCTTCGCCGCCGGAGCCTACGTCAACACCCTGACCGATGAGGGTGAGCCGGGAGTACGGCGTGCGTACCCCCAGGGAAAGCTCGCCCGGCTGACGGCGCTCAAGGACCGGTACGACCCATGCAACGTCTTCCACCTCAACCACAACATCGCGCCGACGTCACGGGGCTAGCGCGTGTCCGGTAAGCGACCGAGACCACAGGAGGCCGGATTGCCAGCATCAGTGCTCTACATGTCGATGTCACTTGACGGGTACATCGCGGGTCCGGACGACGAACCGGGCAACCCCGGCGGCGACGGCTTCGGCCGGCTGCACGAGTGGTACGGCGATTCCCAGCCGTCCGGGGCCGGGCCATCCAAGGCGTCCGCGGAATTCCTCGAGGAGATGAACGCGACTGGTGCGGTGCTGGTGGGCCGGCGTACCGCGGAGCAGGTCGATCACTACAACGGCCATCATCACGGTGTTCCGGTCTTCGTGCTCAGTCACCGGCCGCCAGGTCCCTCGGTGGCGGACTATCCGCTGGTGACAAGGTCCAGATGGCGCGCTGGGCGATCGATGGCGAAACTTACGGCCGGGACGGGGAGGCGCAGCTGCCGCTGGCCACTGACCCGGCGGGCCATTCGGGACGTCCGTCCGGGCGTTGTATACATTCGCATGGAGCGCCGCAGGCCCGTTCAATGGCAGCATGAAGGGGAGTGAACCGGTATGAGGATAGGCCGAGGCCGCGTCAAGCAGTCAGAGCCCGACGAGGATCCCGCCGATGAGACGGTCACCAGCGAGCTGGGCTGGGTCAGCGTCGACTGCGATTCGCGACTGTGGATACCGTGTCCGCTCGCCTTTCCTGACGGCTACGACCGTGACTCGTGGGCAACGATGTGCGCCGCCGCCTGGTGGGAGCAATCGGGTCTGGACTACCGGGACGACATGATTGGCAGGCTGGCCACGATGCTCCAGATGGTCCACGGAGGCTACAAGCGGGTCCGGTGCCATCAGATCTGGAGCTACCTCCGCGATCCGGGCATCCCCCCGCAGCCGGTGTTCATCGGGATCTGGAAACAGGCCGGGGATCGAGACCGGCGGCTGCGGCTGCTGACCGGCGCGGACGATAGGTCCAGCGCGGGCAAGCCCCAGGTGGTCGATGTCACTACCGAGCACCTGGGCACCGGGCTGCGCGTCCTGCGCCACCGGATCCGGGACAAGGGACGCAAGTTCGCCCTCCTGAGCTACGCGTTCCGCGTCGAGGAGCACGAGACTGATCTGCAGTTGTTCACCAGCACATCGAATCCGGACGAGCTGACGGCCGCCAGCGACGACATCGAGCGCCTCGTCCAGGGCATCAGCGTGTACCGCAACACGGACGAGCCGCGGATAGTGGAGCCATGATGCATCGTCGCCCAAGCCGGCGGCTAGGGTCCACGGCCCGTACCGCTCCCCGGCCTCGGTGCCGGGCCATCTGCACGGGCGGGTCATCGCCATCGTAGGCGTCCTGGCCTGGTCAGCCGTCCCGCCCGGCGTCTTGATCAGGGGGCCGGTAGGCGGCCGTAGGCCAGATAGCGGCGGTGCCGTAGCCGAAGTCGCTGGCCGAGGGGCATGAGCGCCCGTTCGGTCCGGTCGATCCAGCTGATCGGTTCGACCGTTACGTCGGTCAAGCCCGCGTCGGTGAGCAGCGCGTGAACTGGCTCCAGTTCTGTGAGGCTGTAGAGGGGGAGCCGGGCGGCGATTTCCGGCTGGTAGCTCTGCTGGGTGTGGTGTCCGTGCCGGGCTCGGTGCAACAGCGTGCCGAGGTTGGTGGCGAGGCGATCACGGAGACGGGTGGTGACCCAGAACCCGTCGATGGCGAGGACATGACCGCCGGGCGCAAGCAGTTGCGTCCATGTCCGCAGCGCGTGCTGAGGTGACGGTAGCGTCCACAGCAGATGCCGGGAGACGACGGCGTCGAAGGGGCCGAGGCGGGGGTCGGGGCGGGCGGCGTCGCCGCGCAGGAACGTGGCGTTCACGTCCCGCAGACTGGCCTGGCGCCGGGCTTCGGCGAGCATGGCCTCCGACAGGTCGACGCCGACGACCTCATGTCCGGCCTCGGCGAGCAGCAGCGCGAGAAACCCGGTGCCGCATCCGGCATCGAGGATCCGCAGGGATGGGGCGGCCGGCAGGAGCAGGTTAAGCAGGGCTGACCACGCTTCTTTTTCCTGTCTGGTGTGGAGTCCGTGCGCCCATGCCTTGTCGTAATCGGCGGCGAGCTCATCCCAGAACCTGGTGATAGCATCCTGGAAATCTTCGGTTACGGGTCGTTCATCCATGGCATTTCCCGCGCGTCTGATGTGCGGGTATAGGCGACCTCATATGCTCACTCCCGGCGGACAGCCTGCTGCGTTAAGATTCAAGTAGTGACGTGGGCCGGTCACGATGATACGGTGGGTTTTCGGGTCACTGGTACTTATGGCAAGGGGGCAAGATGGCAAGTAGCAGTGTTGATTTCGGCCGCTTCATCGAGGCAATCGCAGAGTCGGCGCCAGCTGCTAATGCGGAGCAAGGGCCTGTCACTCACACCGCGAGCACGACACCCCGGGACTGGGCTCGGGTTCAGCAGCAGCTAGATTAGGCGTCCGGCTTCCATCACTTCTATCAGTCGGCACGTCCAGGGTTCCCGAGAATTGCGCTGCTGACCTATTCTCGACCGCGCCTGTAGAGGCGCCTTGAAGGGCTTGCTGTATGGTTTCAGCTTTGCATGGTCCAGATACGGTGCCTGTGCCAGGTGAGAAGCGGTTTGGATTCCCTGAACCGGATAGTTCGTTGTCAGTCATCTTGAAGCTGGCTGGCGAGACATGCAATATCAACTGTCATTACTGCTATGAGAAGCGCAAGCCTTACGAGTCGTCTGGCCAGATCAGCCCGGAGCTGTTGCGGCGTTTTCTCGCGTTGTGCGGGAACAGGCCGCTGCGCGTCGAGTTGCACGGTGGAGAGCCTTTGCTGGTCAGGCGTACTCGTATGGCGATGCTGCTCGCTGAGCTGAGGGCCTACCGAGGGCCGGTGTCCCTGGCTATCCAGACCAACGGCACGCTGCTGAATGATGAGTGGCTGTCGTTTTTCCGCGACGAATGGCCCGATATAGACATCGGCGTGAGTTTGGACGGCGATCCTGAGATCAACGATGCGCATCGTGTGGATTACCGTGATCGAGGGACATCCGCCAAGGTCGAAGCGGCGTTGCGTTGCGTTGCCGAGCACGGATTGACCGTCGGTGTCATCTCCACGGTAACCCGGCCAGTGATACTGCGCCCACGAGAGGTGATCGATTATTTCAGGCAGTTCGAGGCGATCCGGTTCCTTAAATTCAGCCCGTGTTTCGACTACAACGTCCAGACCAAGACCTCCCGAGGCAACCGCCGGTCTTTGCCGCTGCTCAATCCCGCGGGGCCAGGCAGTCCCGGCTGGGCGATCAGCCCGGCAGAGTACGCCGACTTCCTGATCGAGGCATTCGAGGCGTGGCGTACGGGCGCATATCAGGACTTCCTTATCGAGCCGCTGTACAGCGTCGTGCTGGCCCTGTCGGGCAGACGGGCCAGCTTCTGTCATTTCAGTGACACGAAATGCTCATCGGTGCTGACCCTCTACCCGGACGGGCGCATCGGCAGTTGTGACGAGCTGCGTATGCCCGACGCTTTGCTGGCGCACGCCGATCAGGCCGACACCATCGACCCTCTGCTGAGCATGGCGACGAACCCGGCGCTTGCGGCCAGCCTTGACAGGCTCTATGACAAGTGCAACGCCTGCGATTACCGCAGCACGTGCCGGGGAGGCTGCCTGGCGACACGCCTGCAGTACCAAGGCACGGCCTACGACGACGAGTACTGCCTGCACCGCATCAAGATCATCGAACATGTCGCCGCCGCGATCAGCCGGTCACCTGCCGGACCGGGCATGCCAGGACGCTCCTGACCGCTATGAGACGTTCCTGGGTGGAACAATACCGGCTGGTGCTGAAGAACCCGGGAGTACGCCCGGTGTTCGCGCTCGGGTTCATCCTCAAGCTCGCGGTGATCGCGATTCCCATCGTGCTGACCCTGCATGTGGCAGTCGGGCTTGGTAAAGGCCTGGGGACAGCAGGGCTGGCCGTGAGCGCCTGGCTTATCGGGGTGACTGCCGGGTCACCCTTGCAGGGTGCCGCGATTGACAGATGGGGACTTCGGCCGGCGTTGCTGCTCAGTGCGACCGCTCAAGGCGTCTTCTGGGAAGCGGCGCCGCTGGCCTCATTCCCGGTGCTGCTGGCGGGTGCGGCTGTCTCGGGGGTGCTGCTGATACCAGGTTCTACCCCCGTCAGGCTCGCGATCACGACGTTGATACCGGCCGGGCAGCGGCAGACGGGCTTCGCTGTCGATTCGATGCTCACTGAACTGTCGTATATTGCCGGTCCAGCCTTGGGGGCGCTGGCGACCACGCAAATATCCAGCACGGCCGCGATGCGCGGCCTTGGATGCGCGGCGGTCATCGGCGGTATCTCGCTGGCGATGCTGCCTCACCGCCCAGGTGAACCGGCCGCCGGCCCGCCAGGAAAGGGAGCGTCGCCGGATCGGTGGATGAGACTGACTGCCCTGCTAGCGTGCGTAATCGTGGCAGGCGCGGCAACAGGCGGGTTCGAAATCTCGCTGGTAGGGCTCATGCGGTCGGCGGGAGCTGTCCGATGGATAGGCCTGCTGCTGTCCGCGTGCGGGGCCTACGCCCTAGTGGGCGGGTTCGTCTTCGGTGCCTCACGCCCGGCAGTTCGCACCTGGATAACGACGCTTCTGCTCGGCCTGGTTGTCGCGCCGCTCGGCTGGGTTGGCGACTGGCGCGTTCTGCTCGTAGCGGTCGCGCCGGCCGCTGTGCTGTCCGCGGTGACCCTGGCCGCCGCCGCGAACGAGATCAGCGGCATCGCGACGGCCGCCACACGGGGAAGAGTAATGAGCGTTTATGGTGCCGCCCTCGCGGGCGGCAACGCGGTCGGTTCGCCCTTGGCCGGTATCGCGGTCAGCATGGGCGGGACGGCCGCGGGATTCGTCACGGTCGGCGGTGTCGCTATCGCGGTCTCGCTTGCGGCCCGGCTGGCGCTTCAGGCAAAGACTCATATCGTGCCTGCCGCGTTGGCAGATGACAATGTGGCCTCGCCGGCGAGGATGGAGAATTAGGTGCCTGCCCAGCCATTTGTTGTGATCGTTGACTCCTATGCTGCCGCCCGGGCGCTGGTCAGCCAGTTCCGCGGCGCGGGAGCCCATCTGATTCGGGTCCAAAGCACCGTCGACGTTCCGCGGGTTTACGGGGATGCGCCAGATCCGGCGGGATATGCAGCCAGTGTCACGTACAAGGGCGACCTCGATGCCACGATCGCCGAGGTAGCCCAGTACCGTCCGGCTGCGGTAATAGCCGGCAGTGAGATCGGGGTCGAGTTCGCCGACACTCTCGCCGAGGCGCTGGGGCTTGCCGGGAACGGGACGTCGCTGAGTGCTGCCCGGCGAGACAAGTACCTCATGATCGAGACGATAAGACAGGCAGGACTAGCGGCAGCCCGCCAGGCCCGCGTCGAATCCGCGGCCGAGCTGATGGAGTGGCACACCGCTATCGGAGGCCGGATCGTGGTGAAACCGCTCCGGAGCTCTGCCGGTGACTCAGTCTCCTATTGCGACACCCCGGCGCAGTCCGCTGCCGCCTTCGACCGCATACATGGTACGGAGAACATATTCTCGGATCGCAATGTGGGCGCGGTCGCGCAGGAGTACCTGCGCGGAACCGAATATATAGTGAACACCGCAAGCTGGGACGGACGTCACCGTATCTGCGAAATATGGTGTACTACCAGGATTTCGGTTAACAATGTCCTTGACCTTGTTGATACCGAATACCTGATGCCGCGCTCCGGTGCTGCGCCGGAGAAATTGGGTGATTACGCCACTCAGGTACTCGATGCCCTGGGAATCCGGTACGGCGCGGCGCACCTGGAGATAAGAATGACGTCCCGAGGCCCGGTCCTCGTCGAGATAGGCGCCCGGATATGCGGCGCCGATCTTCCCCGCTATGCCCAGATCGCGCAAGGCGAATCACAACTGGACTGGACCGTCATGGCTTACCTCGATCCAGCCCGGTTCCTCGGAACCTACCAGGAGAGCCGCGCACCCCAGCGCTTCTGCGCTTTCGTCGGGCTCGTTTCACCCGGCGCCGGGATCCTGCGAGGATACCGCGACTTGCCGGCCCTGCGCCGCCTGGAGAGCTTCTATGAGCTGCACATGACCGTACAGCCCGGCGCTCCAATCGCCCGGACCGTAAACGATCTGACATATCCCGGTATCGTCGTCCTCATTCACGAGAGCGAAGAGACCATACGACGAGACGCAAATACGATCCGGTATCTCGACGGGTCAGGCTTCTACGAAATATCACCAGTAAATGACAGCTCTGACTCCGGCCATAGCACGGAAAGATGACCCCGGAGGACACCAGCAGCGGAGCGCGCCGGCGCGCCCTCGGGCTGGCCCCGGCTCCAGCTCATCCACGATGGGCGGCGGTCCGCAGGCCGGGTAAGTACGCCAACTCAGGCACCACGCGCGGATTAGCTGACATGCTTGGCCCCGTGACCCCCTCAATCGCCCGGCGCGCGGGCGCCCTCGCCCCCGCCGTTGCGCTTGGCGCCGCGGCCCTGTGCACGGCCCTCGTCGCGGGCTGCGGCAGCCAGACCTACACGCCACCCGCGTCCACGTCCGCAGCCGCCTCCCCGGCGTCGGTCGCGTCGTCCCAGCAGGTCCTGAGACAGGAGCGGGCCCAGGTCGCCGCGCAGTACTGGCCGGCCACCAGCCTGGTGATGAAGGCCGTGCCCGGCATGGAGGCGCAGCTCGGCATCAAGCTGCGGTTCGAAGAGGCGTTTGGCGTGTTCATGGCCTGCGGCCCGGGCGTCACCCCTAACGGGCTGCAGTACCAGGTCTCGGTCATCGTCGAGGCACACGGGCACCTGTACGAGGACCTCGGCCCGCCGCTGGGCCAGGCGGCCCGCATCGTCGAGCAGGCCCTGACCACTGCGGGCTGGGGCCCGTTCGCCACCACGCAGGGGGTCATGGTGGCGGCGCGGCACGATGGCGTCACCGCCACCTTCGACAACGACCCCGCCGCCACCGAGACGGAGACCTCCTACGCCACCGCCCTGGTGTATGACCTGGCGGGCGCCTGCATCCCGGTGCCCGGCCCGAACGGCTCTGTCCCGAACGGCTCTGTCCCGAACGGCTCTGTCCCGAACGGCTCTGTCCCGAACGGCTCGGTCCCGAACGGTGGCGGCGAGGCCCGCGGCGGCCCGGACGCGGGCCCCCCGCCCGGCGACTTCTCGGCCGGGGACGGCCTGCCTCCGGTCCGCGACACTTACGGCCTGGGCCCGGCCAGCCTGCAGCCGCTGGCGATGCCCGGCTAGCCTATGTCCGGCGTTGTCGCGGGTCTGTGCCTCGCGCTCCGGTTAAGGGCACCAGACCTGATCACGGTGGGAGAACCCGGTGAGGGGGTCCCATATCACTGCCTGGGCGCCGTCGGTGGGAGTCCCTCCGTTCAAGACGCCGAGGACTTTCGGGTCCGCGTTGAGGTTCACGATGTTGTAGCACCCGAATGGGCCGCTTATAGGATCACCGTTCCAGGGCACGAACTGCCAGAGCTGGTCCGAGTGGTTGTTGCAGTCCCAGATGACCAGGTTAGAGCCGTCGGACGTGGCTGATCCGAGGACGCCTAGGCACTTGCTGGGGTCCTGGGAATTGTGTATTTGCATGAAGCCGCCGCTCCCGGGGAACCCGTTGATGATCTCCCATGTCTGGTCGGGGTGGCCGTTGCAGGTCCATACCACGACTGCCGTGCCATTGGTCATGTTCCCGCCGAGCACCCCCAGGCACTCCCCGGCTCCCCCCGTCCCGTTTGTCGGCGACGGAGCCGTCGGCCCGTCAATCCAGGTCGCCAGGTACACCGATCCTGCCTTGGCCGGCAGCGGGGCCAGCCCGTTCAGGGCGAATGCGGCGAGGGCGGCGGCACAGGCGAGTGCCGCTTTAGGCAATTTCATGTACTTGCTCCCCTTGATTGTCATAGTCGCGAGCTCATGGCCCAGGCTGGTGCTGGCATGCAACGACGGCAAACGGGTTTCCTGCGGCGCCCCGCGTGAGTAACTCATTTGCGCCGCGGCGGCACATTCGGGCCCTGCGAGGCCTCCTAGCTGTCCCGGATTTCCTCGCGCATCACCATGTCCCGATCAGGCCGAAACTGAAAGTTTCGAGGGGATTTCGGCCTCTCCCGATAGAATGATTCGCTGCGCCAGGGCTTGTCAACGGGCCATTTGAAATACCGGTCAATCAAGAAATCGCCAGCGCGGCGTCAGAGTCGCTCCGAAGCTCCCGCCCGGGATGTTCCGCCGTTGCGCTCCCGCGGTCTGTTGCGGTACCAGAACTCAGGATCCCGCGGCGCTCTGCGGTGTTTGCTTTGCGGACCGGTCTCCGGGCGGTTAGCCTCGCTCCGTGTCCGATGAACGAGGGCGCTTGATTGCTGGCCGGTACCGGCTGGGCAGGCTCCTGGGACAGGGCGGCATGGGCTTTGTCTGGCACGCCCATGACCAGGTCCTGGACCGCGACGTCGCCGTCAAGGAGGTGTTCGTCCCGGACCACGACAAGGATCGCAGCCAGCGGGCCTTCCGCGAGGCGCGGGCGGCGGCGCGGCTGAATCATCCCGGGATCGTGACGATCCACGATCTCGTCTCGGACGAGGGCCGGTCCTGGATCATCATGGAGCTCGTCAGCGCGCCGTCGCTGGAGGATGTCCTGCGCGCGTCGGGGTCGCTCGATCCCGATCGCGTGGCCCGGATCGGCCTGGCGATGCTGGAGGCGCTGCAGGCCGCCCACGCGGCCGGAATCCTCCACCGCGACATCAAGCCGGGCAACGTGCTTCTTCCTGGGGAGCGTGCGGTGATCACCGATTTCGGGATCGCGACCATCCAGGGTGACGCCAGGCTCACCGCTACCGGCCAGGTCATCGGCACGCCGGCCTACATGGCGCCGGAACGGATGCGCGGCGAGCCCGCCAGCGAGGCCACCGACATGTGGGCGCTGGGCGCGACGCTGTACGCAGCGGTCACCGGACAACCGCCCGGTGGCGCTGGCGCGGTCATTGACGCGGGTCCGCTGACCCTCGTGCTTGAGGGCCTGCTCCGCGGCGACCCCGGTGCCCGGCTGACCGCTGGCCAGGCTAGCGCGCTTCTCGCGAGCCTGCGGGCCGGACCGGCGGCGAGTACCGGCCTGGGGCGGACCAGGCAAGACATGCCCGCGGGTGCTCAGGCAGGTGCGCCTACCGCTGCGACGCCAGCCAGGAGCGCTGCCCCCGGGCTGCCTGACGTGCCGGGCCCGCACCGGGGAACCTCTGCGGGCCGTCGGCGCAGGAGACCATCGTGGCTGATGAGGGCTGCGGCTGGGCTGGCCGCCGCGGTAACGGCCGTAGTGCTTGCCGTGACGCTTACGCCTCATTCGACCGGATCAACTCGGCCGCCGACGCCGAGTGCCTCCGCGGCCGACTGTGCCTCGGGTACGCTCACGCTCGACGGCTCTGCTTTCGGTTCGATCGCGCAGAAAGCTGCAATCGCATATAGCGTCCGGTGCAAGAACGCCCATTTTGTATTTGGATACGGCAATGGCAAAGGCAGTGCCTGGGGTGTCGGGCAGCTTGAGAATGTAGTGAATGATCCCTCAAAGGCCGGGTCGATGATCGCTATGTACGACGGAACAACCACCCTGGCCAGGGGGCTGACGGCCCACCCGATTGGCATGTTCATCTACTCCGTGATCGCGCACGCTGGCCTTTATCCTGGGTCGGATATCACCCTCGGTGCGCTAAAACAGCTCTTCGGCGAACCGGGTTGCGTGCCTGGTAAGCTCGCGGTTGGTCTCCAGGCGGGTTCCGGGACTCGCCTGGCGCTCTTGGGGCTGCTTGAGAAGGTACCTTCGGATCCGAACACCTCAGGGACCTGCTCGCCTTCGTCTGGGCACTCTACTGAGAACACCTACGAGGGGGCGCTCGGAATAGTGAACGCAACATCGAATGCGATCGGCTACATGGCAGTTGACGGCGTAGTTGACGGGCACCTCGAAATTGACGGGCACCCCATGAACTCTCCGGACGTTTCCGTGCTCAGCATCGATGGCGTTGCCCCGACCCCGGAAAACGTCCACGACGGGTCATATCACTTTGTGGCATTGGAAAACCTGTACACGGCCCCGCACCCATCGCAACTGACCCAGAGCTTCCTCACCTACCTGCCGCACTATCTCGCGGAGCATCAGGTGCCCGACTTCATTACGTGCTCCGGCGTGCCGGAGAGCATGGCCGCCGAATGCCCGGCTCCACGCTGAGCGGATAGGCTGCCATCCGCTACGGGGCGCGTGCGTGCCTGGATGCGCATTCCCAGGACTGTCCGACGGTGTCGTCTGAGCTGGTTCACCAAGCTGCCTTGACGCTGGGGGCATAAGCCGCGAACCCGGGCGCCAGCTTTCATGCCGCGATGATCGTGGATCGAAAGGCTCGGATTTCCGAGCCTTTCGATCCACGATCATTTCTGGCGTGCCTCGCGGGCCCGGCGGACGCCCGGTTTGCCCCGCTCCCGGCTTCCGCAGACGCGGCCCCGGGAGACGGCTGGCGGTCGGCAGCCTTGACTCTCACATCGGGGGAGCCCGCGCACTCATCTTGCCGGGCCGGATCGGCTCGGCAACGAGGGAGTCAGCGTGAAGGAAATCAGCATCGGGGAGTTCGCGCGACGGTCGCGCCTATCGCTGAGGGCACCGCGCCGCTACGACGAACGCGGGGTGCTGGTGCCTTCGCGCGTAGATCAGGCGTCTGGCCATTGCTACCACGACCCAGCCCAGCTCGACCAGGCACGCCTTGTCGTGATG
>Ga0126381_100000946_pt1 | contig 31597 bp, 24 predicted proteins | sample PanSoiMetPlot_28_FD_96465 | JGI IMG/M metagenome (GOLD analysis project Ga0126381, IMG submission 96465) | Tropical forest soil microbial communities from Panama - MetaG Plot_28 | ecosystem: Environmental > Terrestrial > Soil > Tropical forest > Bulk soil | place: Panama | collected 2016-02-17 | reverse complement strand
AATTTTAAATTTTTCTTTCAGGATTTCCGTGGCGCGATCCACGTTCGTGCAGCGAAATTCCACTTGCTGCACGCCTTCTCCAAATTTCGACAGGTAGCGCGCAATGGCGCCGTCTCCGCCGGGTTCCCGTGTCGTCAACAAATCTAGCGCAACCTCTTCCGAAAAATGTAGCGTGAACTCTTCCGCATCCTGGTCCGGCGGCACTTCGGCCAGCCCGGGCGTGCCATTCGCAATTCGGATTCGGTTGAAGGTCTCTCGCGGTACCGCGACGCCCACGGTGATCACGGGATTTGGCGCCAGCAATAAACCGGAAAGCTCTTCGTCCTCCCACCAGGAGACGACCGCGATTCCCGCTGCCGCACGTCCCAATCGATACACTTCTTCCCCGGCCGCTTTTCTCGCCGACGCCTCCGAACTCGATAACCCTGCAATGGCTGTACTTAGGGGGCTGGACATGATGGCAACGAAATTGTAGCGTGAGAGTGCGTCCAAAAAGAAGCTCCGGCAGCCTTCTTCGTACAAAAGACGCAACGAATCCAGCTTTCCGTTCATCTGAGGGATATGCCCAAACCAGTTTTGCTCACGGTCGACGACGACCCTGAGGTCTTGCGCGCCATCGAACGCGACCTCCGCAGCCGTTATGCGGACCGCTATCGCGTCATGCGCGCAAACTCGGGCAGCGCCGCCATCACCACTCTTCGCGAACTTAAAGCACGGAATAATCCCGTCGCGCTGCTTCTTGCCGATCAGCGCATGCCACAGATGGACGGCGTCAGCTTCCTCTCGGAAGCCATGGAACTGCATCCGTTGGCCAAACGCGCCCTGCTCACCGCCTATGCCGATACCAGCGCGGCAATCGATGCCATCAACGAAGCCCGCGTCCACTATTACTTCATGAAGCCCTGGGACCCTCCCGAAGAGAAGTTGTATCCCACTCTGGATGACCTGCTGCACGACTGGACCTCCACCTTTCGTCCGCCGTATGAAGGCATCCGCGTTCTCGGCACGCGCTGGTCGAATCGCTCGTACGAACTGCGCGATTTTCTCGCGCGCAGCCAAGTCCCATATCAATGGATTGACGTCGAGCTTGTCGAAAGCGACCCGGAAGTGCGCGGTCTCGTGAATTCCCTCGGCCCGGAAGCGCAAACTCTCCCGCTCATTCTCTTCCCCGACGGCGCCCGCCTCGCCGAGCCGCCGCTCCCCGCCGTCGCCGACAAAATCGGGCTCCGTACCCACGCCCAAACGAATTTCTACGACCTGGCCATTGTGGGCGGCGGTCCCGCCGGACTTGCCGCCGCCGTTTATGGCGCCAGCGAGGGCTTGCGCACCGTCATCATCGAGCGCGAAGCCCCCGGGGGACAGGCCGGTCTCAGTTCGCGCATCGAAAATTATCTCGGCTTTCCTTCCGGCCTCACGGGCAGCGATCTGGCCCGCCGTGCCGTAGCGCAGGCGAAGCGTTTTGGCGTGGAGATCCTAGCTCCCCAGGAAGCCACTGGCGTACGAATTGATGGGCCGTATCGCTACTTGAAACTTGCCGATGGCTCGGAAATCTCCTGTCACGTTCTCCTTCTCGCCATGGGCGTTCAGTGGCGCACTCTCGATGTTCCCGGCATCGATCGCCTCCGGGGTTGCGGCGTTTATTATGGCGGCGGCACTTCGGAAGCAATTTCCTGCAGAGGCGAAACAGTTTATGTTATCGGTGGAGCGAACTCCGCCGGCCAGGCTGCCATGCACTTCTCGAAATTTGCCGAGAGAGTGGTCATGCTCGTCCGCGGCAATTCGCTCGCAAGCACCATGTCCCACTACCTCATCGAGCAAATCGAAAAAACCCCCAACATCGAAGTGTGGACTCAAGCGAGCGTCTCCGCCGTGCACGGTGATGCGCGCCTTACCGGCATCACGGTTGAATGTGCTCCCTCCGGCGAAACCAAAGAGCTGCCCGCCTCGAGCATCTTCATCTTTATCGGCGCCCTGCCTCGCACCGAATGGCTTGGCAAGGTTGTCGAGCGCGACGACCGCGGCTTCATCCTTTCCGGCCCGGACCTGATTCGAGACGGCAAACGGCCCGCCACCTGGACGCTCACCCGCGATCCGAACTTGCTCGAAACCAGCGTGCCCGGAATTTTTGTGGTTGGCGACGTGCGCCACGGCTCGGTCAAGCGCGTCGCTTCAGGCGTGGGCGAAGGGGCGGTGGTCGTCCAATTCATGCATCAATATCTGTCCAAGGTCCAATGAGCCCGGACACAAACTCACAAAAGACTTCAGCGCTGAGATTCATTTTTCTTTACTTTAGACTTAGAACTAAGGACTAATAACCCCTAAATGAGCGGCGTCATAGACCAAGCCCACATCGAAGCGCTCGTTCGAGACCTGCGCAATATCCTGCCCTTCGCGGATCAGCATCAGGACGATCTCGAATGGTTCGTTTCGCAGTGCGAGGAGCGCCGCACACCGGTGGGCGAGATTGCGGTCAAGGAAGACTCTCCTGCGGAATTCATGTTCATCATTCTTGAAGGGGAAATGCGCGCCCGGCGCGAAAGCGGTCCGGCGGATGGCCCGGTTTTCACTTCACGCGCGGGCGACGTTACCGGACTTCTGCCTTTTTCCAGATTGAAAATCGTTCCGGTGACGGTTCGGGCGGTTCTGCCGGTGCGCGCGCTTTATTTTCCAGCAAGCAAGTTTCCCGAGCTCTTACACCGTATGCCCGAGCTTTCTCAGCGCCTCGTGGGACTTCTCACCGACCGCGTTCGCAACGTCACCCGCGATGAGCAACAGCGCGAAAAACTGGCCGCCCTCGGCAAACTGTCCGCCGGGCTCGCTCACGAATTGAACAATCCCTCCGCCGCCGCTCGTCGCTCCGCCGCCGCCCTTCACGATTGCCTCGAACGCCTCCGGGCCGCCGGAAGAAACTCCACGCTTCGCGCCGAGGATTGCAGTTTGCTCGCCCAGCGCGAAGACGAAATCCGCGCTTCGCTGAAACCCGCGGACTATAAGGATGAATTCGCCCGCTCCGACCGCCAAGACGCCATTCAATCCTGGCTCGAAGCCCGCGGTGTCGCCGACGCCTGGCGACTCGCACCGCTTCTTGCCGACGCGAATTTCGCCGACGCGCATCTCGAGAGTTTTGCCTCCGCGGCAGGCGCCGCCCTCGGCCCCGAACTCACTCGCTTCGCAACCCTCCTCGAAATGGACCGCATCGCCTCCGAACTCGACAACAGTACCGCGCGCATCTCCGACCTCATCAAAGCCATCAAAGAATATTCCTTCATGGACCAGGCCCCGCTTCAGGAAGTGGACATCAAGTCCAGCCTGGAAACCACGCTGACGATCATGCATCACAAATTAAAGCGCGGCATCACCGTGACCCGCGAATTTGCTCCGGACTTGCCGAAAGTTATGGCTTACGGCAGCGAACTCAACCAGGTTTGGACCAATCTGATCGACAACGCCGCTGACGCCATGGGCAATACCGGGAAACTACTTGTACGTGCCGTCCGCGAAAACGAGTACGTGCTCGTCGAAATCGGTGACAACGGCGCCGGAATTCCGCCGGAAGTCCTGTCCCGCATTTTCGACCCGTTTTTCACCACCAAAGGCGTTGGCGAAGGCACCGGGCTCGGGCTCGACGTCGTGCATCGCATCGTTCAAAAAGCCCGCGGACTGGTGACCGTCAAATCCGTTCCCGGCGACACCCGCTTTCATGTGCGCATCCCGATTCATGCCGCACTGTGATTCGCCTCGTGCGAATGAAGCGCCGGCATAGTCAATGGAGGCCCGAATGGCCGAAACTTGCACGCATCTCGATCAAATCAAGAGCATCAAGCCCAAGACCAAAGGCTGCGAAGAGTGCCTCAAGATGGGCGACACTTGGCTGCATCTGCGCCTGTGTCTCACCTGCGGCCACGTCGGCTGCTGCGACTCCTCGAAGAACAAACACGCCACGAAACACTTTCACGCCACCAACCATCCCGTCGTCCGTTCCCAAGAACCGGGCGAAAACTGGATGTGGTGCTACGTCGACGAACTTATGTTCGAAGAAGACTGATCTCCGCTTTTCTTTCTTCCCGGCATCAAGACCGACGCCACGAGCGCAATCAAGAGCACTCCTCCCACCACCGCCAGCGAAACACTCACCGGAATGTTTACCCAGTGTTCAGCGATCATCTTTCCGCCGATAAAAACCAGCACCACGGCAAGCCCTTCATCCAGGAACCGCAGCCGGTCAAGGATTCCCGCGAGAAGAAAATACAGCGCGCGCAAACCCAGAATCGCCAGCACGTTCGACGTGTACACGATGAACGGATCGCGCGTAATCCCAAAAATCGCAGGAATCGAGTCCGTAGCCAGTGTGACGTCTGTAATTTCAACGAACAAGAGCGCGACAAACAGCTGCGTTGCGAAAAGTTTGCCCCCGTCGCGCACAAAAAATCTTTCGCCATGAAATTCCGGCATAGCCCGTAAGTGCCGCCGTGCGAAGCCCACGATCCTGCTCTTATCCGGGTGCAAATCCACTTGTTTGAAAAGCATCCGGGTTCCCGCGTACACCAGAAATCCGCCCAGTACATACAGCACCCAAGAGAAATGCTCGATTAACTGCGCACCCAGGCCGATCATGATTCCCCGCATCACCAGCGCGCCCACCACTCCCCACTCGAGCAAGCGATGTTGCAGCCGGTCTTCCACCCCAAACGCGCGGAAGATCACCAGAAACAGAAAAAGATTGTCCACGCTGAGCGCTTTTTCAATCAGGTAGCCAGTGAAGAATTCGAGCGCCTGCTGCTCGCCGCGTAAATACAACAGGCCCAATCCAAAAAGCAGGGAAACGCCAATCCACCCGAAACTGGCAATGGCCGCTTCCCGCAGTCGCACCTTGTGCGGTTTCCGGTGAAAAACGCGCAAGTCCAGTACGATCGCAATGAGGATGAAGGTGTTGAAGAGGATCCAGTTGAGCGGCGTGCCCATTACCGGTGCCATGACCAGTGCCATGACCAGCGCTCCCGCGTCAGGGATTGGTGCCGCTTGCTTCCGTGGTGTTCAGGTTCGTAAGCTCCACCCGCACGGTTTGGCCCGCCTCGATTTTTACGGGAACGTCCCAGCGCACGTGCATGTCTCCGGCGTTGGCTTCGAGGTTGAGCGTCGAAATCCAATAGTCGCCGGGCGGCAGTCCGGAAACCGAAGCGCGGCCTTCCAGGTCCGTATCCACTTTGCGCGCCAGAAATTTCAGCTGCGCCAGCTCCGGCGCGCCGCGCAGCACGCGTTTGTTGCGCGCCGTCTCCAGCGCGTCCCACTTCCTTTGCGGATTGATTTCTTCCATCTCCAGCTCGATTCCCGTCATCGACTCCGGATGGTTGCGAAGGAATTTCATCAGCGCCGCGAGATATTCCTCCCGCAACTTTTTGTACTTCTCAGGGTCTTTGGCGCGGTCCAGGTCCGTGTATTTCGGCTTGGGAAAGCCGGAAGTAACGCCACCGCTGTTCGATCGCTGGTAGGCCAGCAGGAACTCCGGCACGCCCAGAACGTCGTCGGGGGAAATCCGCTTGTCCATGTCCGGGGAGGAGAGATCAAACGTGTCGTGCGCCTTCATCCACGCGCGTAATTCGGCAGAAAACTTCAGGCCGTCAATGAATTCCTCGCGAGACGGAACAGGATCTTTCTCTTCGGCTTCCTTGACAATCTGCGTGTAGCTCTTGGTCAGAAGGTAGAAGGTGAACTGGCGCACCGGCTCGGGCCGCGCCGCCGTAGGCGTAATCCGCGCGCTGAACTCCAGCGCCCCGGTCCTGGCCGCGCCCGTGGTTCTGGCTGCCCCGCGGGAGTCCGTCTGCCCGGCCGCCCCACCGACGAATGCAAAGTTGACCAGCACGAATCCTGAAAGCAGAAGGACGCCGGCAAAGCAAGCTGATTTGCGCATGCCGAAATCGTAGCAGATTGCGCCGAAGTGTAGGCAAGGAACAGTGAACTTACCGGGCACAATCGCGTGAATTCACCGAGGCTCTACGGAGCACAGAGTCGCTCAGAACACCGCTAGTGACGTAGCACGCTCTCGGTCAGCCGCAGATGTTCTTCGATCCTCCCGTCGAATTGAGAGCACTTGTTCGACCGGGGTCCAAAGAAAAACGGATTCAGGCTTCTCTCTCCTGGATGCCCTTAATCATGGATTCGCCAGACGCGTTGTGAGAATTCAGGGTTTGGCCGGATACCGGCCACGGAGCCCGTTCCAGCGGATCACAAAGACATCGACAAACATTTGCAAGCTGTCGCGCATCATGTTGATTTTGGTCGCGGGGGAATGGCCCCACCGCACGGGAATTTCCACGGCGCGTAAGCCGTGATGCCGCGCGAGGTACAGCAGTTCCGGGTCGAATCCGAAACGCTCGATCGTTTGCTGCTCGAAAATAATCTGGCAGCGTTCTCTTACAAAGGCTTTGAAGCCGCATTGGGTGTCCACAAACGGCAGCCACAGGATGAGGCGTACGATTTTGTTGAAAACGATGCCGGCGAATTCGCGGAAGGGTGATTCATGCACGGTGATGAGGCTGCGGTTGACCGCGCGGGAGCCGATGGCCAGGTCGAAGTTCTGCAGCGCACCCACCAGCTTGTCCGCTTCCTCGATGGGAGCCGAGAGGTCGGCGTCGCTGAATAGCACGATGCGGCCGCGCGCTTCCTGCACGCCGTGGCGCACGCTGTAGCCTTTGCCGCGGTTCATGCCGTTCGGAACAACGCGCAGCGTGGGGATTTTCTCCCGAAACGATTCGGCGACGGCGGCGGTGCGGTCTTTCGAGCCGTCATCCACGACGAGGACTTCCACTTCGCGCTGCGATCCTTGCAGGTACGCGGCGATGCGCTCGAGCGTCGCGGGGAGGCGCAGCTCTTCGTTGAATGCGGGAATCACGATCGAGAGTTCAGGTGGGGCGGAGTTCATCGTTCGGGCGGTTTCTGCCAGGCGTGATAGCCGACAAGCGGCACAAAACGGCAGCCTTCCATGGTTTTCGTCGAAAGCTTGCCGGCGCGCTTTTCGATAAGCTGCAACTCCTGATTGTCGGCGTCGCCCACAGGAATGATCATGCGGCCACCTTCGGCAAGTTGCGCAAGGAGCGGCCCGGGAGCCGCCGGAGCTGCCGCGGCGACGAGGATGGCGTCGAACGGCGCAAATTCCGGCAGGCCGAGCGTGCCGTCCCCGCAATGGACGTGCACGTTGAGGTAGCCGAGGCGCTCCAGTTTCTCCGAAGCGGCGGAAGCCAGCTCAGCGCGGCGCTCGATGGTGAAGACTTCCTTCGCGAGAAGTGAGAGTACGGCGGCTTGATAGCCGCAGCCCGCGCCGATTTCCAGAGCTCGTTCGGTGGGGCGAAGACGCAGGGCGGCGGTCATGGCCGCAACGATGTAAGGCTGCGAAATCGTTTGCCCGCTGCCGATGGGCAAGGGGAGGTCTTCGTACGCGCGGGCGCGGACCTCGGGAGGCACAAACTCGTGGCGAGGCACCGACAGCATGGCGCTGAGAACGCAGCGGTCTTCGATGCCGCGCCGGCGCAACTGCTTTTCGACCATTTCGGCGCGCTCGGGCGCGCAGTCCGTGCTCTCAGGCATGCGTGACCGCCGGGGCGTGCTTTTCCCAGGCCCTGGTTTTCAGGATTTCTTCCATTTGCGCGAGCGCGAAGCCGCATTCGTCCTCGCGATTGTAAAAATGAGGAGACAGCCTGACCCCGGCTTTAGGGCGGTAATCCACCAGGATTTCCCGCGCGAGCAGTTCGCGACAAACTTCGTAAGCGTGCGGGCAGTCCACGGAAACCGTTCCGGCGCGCTCGGCCGGATTTTCAGGCGTGTGGACTCGCCAGCCACGCGACTTTGCACCCTCGATGAGGCGCGACGTCGTGCGAATGGATTTTTCTCGGATGGGTTGCACACCGACTTGATTGAGAATGTCGAGTCCAGGCCGGCAGGCAAACAGCGCGGGAATGTGCGGCGTGCCGTTGAGATAGCGATAAGAATCCTCGCGCGAATCGATCGCGCCGGTCTCGAAGGCAAACGGGCGGCGGTGCGCGATCCAGCCGGTAAGCGACGGCTTCAGTTTGGCCCGCAAATCTTCGCGCACGTAGAGGTAAGCGACTCCCGGGCCGCCGCAGAGCCATTTGAGCACGCCGCCAACAGCGAAGTCGGCGTCGAGGGAACGCACATCCACTGGGATGGCTCCCGCAGCCTGGAATGCGTCGAGAATGACGTGAGCACCGACGCGATGGGCGCGTTCGACGATGGCTTTCGCATTGACGATGAAAGAACTGCGAAAAAGAACAAGCGAAATCGGGACCAGCAGAGTGGTTTCGTCAATGGCGGCAAGAAATTTTTCCAGGTCGAAGCCGATGGAATCTTCGGCGGGGATGACCTCGACGCGCGCGCCGTGTCGGCGCTGCTCATGATAGAAGTATTGAATCGAGGGAAATTCGAGATCGACCATCACGATTTTGTTGCGCGGGCCGCGGAAGTCAAAGCAAGAAGCAATCACGGCTTGGGTGAGCGTGACGTTCTGATGTAATGAGATTTCGCCGGGGCGCGCGCCAATCAGCGGAGCGATTTTGTCGCCCACACTGACGGCCATCTCCCACCAGCCTTCTTCCCAGGCTCGCACGCCGCGCTCGGCCCAGGAATCGGCATAGGCGCGCATTTCGTCGTACACGCCGCGCGGCATCGCGCCGAGCGAGTTGCTGATCATATACGTGGCGCGCTCCAAAATCGGAAACTCGCCGCGCCATTTCAGAAGGTCGTCCACGGACTACTCTCCACGGTCAGTTGTGCGGGGATAATTCCTTCTCCAAACAAAGTAACACACCGTAAGGAGGGCGAGCCAGGGGACGCCTGCGCGAAGGGTGATGCGGAAGCCAGGGACCCACCACGTGGAAACCAGCACGGCGAGGACGCCTGCAAGCCCCGCGAGAGAGGCCCAAGGCCCAGTCGGACCGATTCGAAGATACGGTTTCGCGTAACGCCGGTGATGCCGACGAAAGACCAAGTGAGTCAAAAGAGTCATCAGCCAGGCAAACAGCGCCCCGAAAGTGCTGAGGCCAATCATAAAAACGAACAAGGAATCCTGGAAGTACCTTGACAAGAACATGGCCGCGACCATGCCGCCACCGGAAGCGAGGACGGCGATCATCGGCATACCCTTCTTGCTCAAGCTGCCCAGGGCTCGAGGAAGATAACCGCCGCGCGCCAAGGAAAATCCGAGGCGCGCCGCAAAATACAAGTTGGCAACCGCGCTAGAAAGCGCGGCAGTCAGGACCACAAAATTCATGATGTGGCTTGCGGCGGGAATGCCAACGGTTTGGAAAACGCGGACAAAGGGGCTTGCGCCCATATCAATCTGCGTCCAAGGGACAATGCCAACCACCAAGGCAAGTCCGGCAACATAAAAAAGGACGAGCGCGGCGACGGTGTTGCGCAAAGCTTTGGGAACAGCCTCTTTGGGATTGGCGGCTTCGCCGGCGGTGCTCCCCACCACCTCGATTCCAAAAAAGCTGAACAGGCCCATTACGACCCCGAGCCCAACCCCCTTCCATCCGTTGGGAAGGAAACCGCCATGCGCGGTGAAATTCGCGAGACCGACTCTGGGAAATCCGACACCAAAGAGCAAAGCAGAGCCCAAAAGGAGAAATGCAAAAATAGTCACGACTTTGATCATCGAGAGCCAGTATTCGAAGGTGCCGAGATTCTCGATGTTAATCGTGTTGACGTAGAGAACGAGGAAGGAGAAAAGGCTGATCCACACCCACGACGGGACATTAGGAAACCACAGCCGGCAATAAATGGATGCAGCGACGACTTCACTGCCGACGACGACCATCATGCAGAGCCAATAAGTGAGTCGGATCGCGAATCCCGCCCAGGGATGCAGATACACTTCGGCAAAAAGGCCGAAAGAACCGGCCGTCGGATGGGCGGCGGACATTTCTGCGAGAGCCCACATCATGGGAAGGGCAATCAAGGCGGCGGCGACGAAACTCAGAACGACTGCCGGGCCGGCGAGTCCGACAGAGATAGCGCTGCCGAGGAACAAGCCAGTGCCGATGGTGCTTCCCAGGCCCAGCATGGCGAGTTGCGCGGGAGATAGATTGCGCCGCAAGCCTGATTCGCGCGCAACGATGGTTGTGGAACGGCTGTCATCCGCAACTGCCGGGATCCCGAAAGAGGGCTCGTTCATGGCGAGGCATCGTAACAGAAACGCACGCAACCTTCTTCTATTGACCCGAACTCACGACCTGAACGATAGGACAGTGAACGAACCGAACACAGACTGTCCTTCGAGAGGCTCGCGCCGGTTCGGCGGCATTTCTAGAATCAATGTCGTGGCGAGAGACCGCAGCGGCGCCACGGAGGCGTTCATGAAGGCCCTGGTTGCACTGATTGTCATATATATCGGCACGTTCTTCCTCGTGATCCAAGGATCCTCGCAAAATTCCGTGCAAACATCGCAGGGTTCGCAGAACAACGCCTCCGTACAGCCGAATTTGAATATCGACCGAGTCAAGGAAGCCGACATCCGCTCGTTGATGGAACTGGTGGGCGCGCGCGACATCGTGCAGGACGGCGCGAATAGTGCCGTGGAACAGTCGCGCGAGAAACTGCTGGCCACCGTGCCAAGCAACAACAAGGGCCAAGCTTTTGTAAATGCGTTCGCGACCAGTTATCAGAAGAAATTCGACGCTGACCAAGTGACCGACCAGTTGGTCGGAATCTATGACAAGCACTTTACCGATGACGAGGTCAAAGCACTCTTGCAGTTTTATGGTTCGCCTATAGGCCAGAAAGTGGCGGCAGAGATGCCGAAGATCAACCGGGAAATCCAAGCCGCGGTGCGCCAGGCAAGCGGAAAAGCCGCGCAAGAGGCGCTTGCCGAAGCCAAACAGGAAAACCCGGGAGTGGGGCAGTCGGCGCGGCTCGGCAATGGCCAAGGAAAATTCCAGCAGCGCCGCGCGCAACGCCCGCAAACGCAGGCCGCGCAGCTGGAGGACCCTCAATAGAAAAGGTTTGCATCCGGAGTTGAACAAAAAAGCGCTTCCCGGAGACTAGAAGCGCTTTTTAATTTTGACGTCGATGCCGAACGTGCCGTTCTGGTCGCGCAAGCCGACGATGGAAACGTTGCGGTCCACGTTGTACTCCACCTGAATAACCTGCTCTTGCGTCGAGCTGACATTCGAAACGTAAGTGATGGTGAGATTGCGAGCGACCTGCTGCTCGACGGTGACGCGGGCGCCCGCGTTTTGTCCTGAGCCCGTGGAACCGAGTTCGGTCAGCCCGGGGTCCACGCGAAAGCGAGTGATGCCAAACAATCGCTCGAGGCGGCCTCCCAACTGACTGGAGACGGCCTCCGAGAGAATTGCGGAGGCGCCGGACGCGCCGGTTTGGCCCGTGCCGCCGCTGCGGGCCGCGGCCTCGGAAGTGGTCTGCCCCAAGGCCAGCAGGGTAATGACGTCATTCTCAGGCAAAGGGGGGTCGGAACGATAGGCAAGCGCTAGTTTGCTGGCGGGGCCGTTGAAATTCAAAGTGATCTCATACTGCTCGATCGTGGTGGTGGCTTCGACGTTGAGGACGGGATCGAGGCGAAAGGGATTGGCAAAATTCAAATCGCCGCGCGTCACGCGATAGCGATTACCCGCAAAATTCATATCGCCGGAGAGGATGTGGATGTGCCCGAGAAGGATGGGATGCTCCCAGGTTCCGCGCACGCGGAGACTGGCCTCGGCCTGGAGTTGCGCGCCGGGCCATTCCATCCGGGCGTCGGGGGCGGATAGCCCTTCAACTTCGAACTGCAAATTGCGCAGATAAGAAGAGGTGGTTGAGGGACCGGAGATTCCTTCTTTTGCCGAGACCAGCATTCCGGCGACCTGCAGGCTTTGCGTGAGAGTGACGCGCTCGACGATGACGCGGCCGGAAAGGACGGCGTTGCTGGTCGTGCCGGTAAGCCGGAGCGCGCCTCCAGCAAGCCAGCTCATGCCCTCGGGATAGCGGATGCGGACGCGGTCGGAGCGAACGTTAATGTCATAGCGAAGAGGCGTCTCGGCGTAATTGACGCTGCCGGCAAGATGAAGCGTGCCTCCGCCGGATTCCGCGCTAACGTTTTCAAAATGGAGGCGGGTCGCGTCGAAAACCAGGTCTCCCTGCATGGTGCTGAGGCCCGTGGGGAAATCCGCGACGCGAGCGGAAGCATTTTCAATGTGCACACGCCCGTTAATGCGGGGCCGGTCGAGGGTTCCCTCGAAGGAAGCGTTGATTTGGGCGGATCCACGCGCATCCAAATCCGGGGCGTAACCGCTGAGGAGCCGAAGATCCAATGCGCCGTTCAGCCGCAGTCCCAAAACGCCGCGCCCTGTAAATTGGACAGACCCTGCAATCTGGAGGTTCGTATCCTTGCCTTGAAATGTGACGGGCTCGATCTCGAGGGAGTCCCGTGATGACCGAAAGTGGACAGCGCCCGTGTTCAGCAACTGGACATTCGCGTACTCCATCGCCATTCGGGAGAAACTTGCGTCCACCACGATGCTCTCCGGCCGGCGAAGCGCGCCATTCACTGCAATATCGCCATCGGCATTGGCATGCCCGCTGAAATCTTTCAGGTGCAGAGCCGTGAGCAAGAAAGGATCCAAGTCGATGTTCTTGATGGAGACTTTTCCGTTCAGGTTGTAAGGCTCTGCCAGTGCGAGCGTATAGCCGCCGGATATTTCTCCGGTGGCCATGGCGGAGGAAAGCTCGAGATGCGCGGTGGCGCCATCGGACTTCAAATTGCCTTCGAAGCTGCCAATGACGGACTGACCGACGCGGAGGTCCACAACGCGAAAGGTTCCTTCGCCTGTGGGCGCGAGAGAGGAGCCCTGGGCTTTCATCCGAAAGCTCAACTGTCCACCTACCGGCAAACGTCGTGTTTGCAGTTTTTCAAAATTCTCGAGCGGCAGCCCCGCACCTACTAGTTCGGCCGAAAAGGTCTGGGCGTTGAAACGATAGCTCGCCGAACCGGTAATGATTCCGGCGCCGCGGCCGCTTTCTTTGCCGGGCGGGAAGAATCGCAATTCCGCGTTGGCAATGTGTGCTTCCTCCTTGGAGAGAATGAGCTGCCCGCGAAGGCGGTTGAAAGAAAGGCTGTAGACCGTGGCATCGGCAAGATCGAACAGGCCGGTAACGGTGGGCTCGGCACGCGTGCCTCGGCCGTGAAACTGGCCGGTCATCAGACCCTTAACGGGATAGGACATTCCTAGAAACTGCTCGAGGTTTTCGGTGGGAACTTTTTCGAAGCTGACGTCGGCGGTCCAGTCGTTTTTGGGCCGGAGATCCCATCGGGTCAAAGAGAGAGCTGCTTCGATGACCGCTTTCATTTGTCCCCGCCGGGCGGTGCCATTTGCAAGAATGAATTGTGAGGGCGAATAGGTGAGATCGCCTTCGAAGGAATCCAAGAAAACGCCGTCGTAGCGAGCCTTTTCCCCTCGGACATGTCCTTGAAACGTGGCGCCGGAGGATGGACCGGTCATCTTCCCATCCCATTTGACGCTGCCGGAAATGGGCTGAGCCGCTTCCTGCGATGTAGCTTCTCGCACGCCGTTGATGAAATCCTTATACGATTCGAGGGCTTGCGCTTCAAACCTCACATTGAGCGCGGAATTATGCCGAGCAAGAAGGCCGTCGATGGTTCCGCGGGAAGAGGGCGTCTCGAATTCTCCGCCGGGAGCGATGGAAAGCGTGCTTGGATCGTAACGGTAGTGGAGTTGCCAGGACCCGCGGACTGGCTGATGGTGTTCGGCAAGCGGTTCGGGATAATCCCAGGAGGTTTTGGCGAAGATCTCGAAGTGGCGGAAGGGGCCGGTCCAGGTTTCGACCGAGTCGGCCGAAATGCGCGAATCCCAATGCAACTCCTCTACGGGGAAATTATGGTGTTCGATGCAAGGCAGAATAGGCGCTAAGTTCATTCCCTCGACGTGAGTCTGTGCACGGAATTTCAGCCCGTCCCAAATCGTGTTCACGCGGCCGGTCACGCTGCCCCCAAACGCACCGGCATAGAAGTCGGGAATTTCGAGACCGGCCTTGTCCAGGTGATAAGTGCCGCGGCTGATGAGGCCCTTGGCGTGAAAGATCTCGTAAGGCAAAGCGATATCTTGCGAAGAATAATTGCCGGTGCCCTTGAGCTGATCCTTGGACCATTGCCCTTCGCCGTGAATATCGACGCGGCCCGCCGGCACATCGGGATCGCGGAGCGTATCGCGGATGTCGGCGAGTTCCACCCATCCGCGGTAACGGAAGGTCCACTTCGGATCCGCGAAGCCGTTCACCTCCGCGTTGGCATCGAGCCGGGAATGGCCGGAAGTAAAGACTCCCTGTTCGAGCGCAAAACCATCGGGCCAGAGCGAGAATTTCGCCATCACCCCTACGGGAAGCGGCATGTAGCGCTTGGAATTGAATTCGACGGCCTGCCATTCCAGGTTGCCAAGGTACAGCGGACGCTCTTCGGTGCCACCCGCATCCAGTGAGAAACGGAGGTCTCCGCCGTGGACGGTGATGGGACTTTTCACATCGTTGAAAAGAACCCAGCCGTTCGTGAGCGAAAGACGATGAATACGCAGTTGGAACAGGGTGTCGTTCCAAGGCCGCCTGGCGGAAGCAGGGCGCGGGAGCGAGGGAATGTTGGTGGCGCCGTTCTTGCCGACCATGATATGAACATTCGGCTGCTGAACCAGGAGCTCATTCAGGGAAACTCTTCTGCCCCAAAAGGAATCGATGCGCAGTGCAGCCTGGACCTCGTCGGCAGAGAAAAGAGGCTCGGTGCCGACAGGCTCGGTCCCGTGAATCACCAGGTGATTGAGGATTACGCGCATGGAGAGCCAGCGAATGGACATGGAACGAAATTCGACTTTGCCGCCGGTCGCGTGTTCCAGGCGGGCAATCAGGAGGCGCTCGATGAGGGGATTGCCAGCTCCGCTGGCAAAGAAGATCATTACGCCCAAAATCGCGAGAACGGCCAACACCCAGGGTGTGTGAATGACCCAGGTCCAAATCGGGTGGCGGCGGCTCCCGTTCATTTCGCCACCTCATCAAGAAATTTCTCAACGTGAAGGCGCAAGCGGCTTTCCTTCAGCCATAGCTCGGCCTGCTGGTTGATGCCGTTCTGGATGAGCGCTTCTTGAATGGAGTCGCGCGCGGCGTCGAGCGTAGGCGGTTCCTGGCCGCGGGCCTTGGCCCGGGCCACGACGGCGGTCTGGTAAAAATCTTCAATCTCCTTTGGATCTACCTGCACCGCAGGACGGAAACGGGAGTCGAGGTAGTTGCTCAAGTAGAGTTGCGATGCCACCATGGCGCGCACTTCCTGCTCCCTAAGGCCTGCCTGCTTCCTCTTCGCTTCGTATTCCTCTTCCGAGCCAAACGACTCCCGAACGCGGCTCAAGCCATGGTCGATGTCCGCTTCGGAGGGACGCGGCGAATGCGAGACATCCGCCTCGGTTCGAACGATCCATTGATCGACGAGGCGGTCCAGAATCTGCGTGTCCGTTTCTGATTTGCCATCGAGGAGTTGCTGGTAACGGCTAAGAGCGCGAACATCGCTCAGCAGGATGACGTCGTTTTCGACGCGAGCGGCGATGCGGTCCACAACTTCTTGCGCTGGAAGCCAAACGGACGTGGCAGCGACGGCGGCCGCAAGGAACATTCCGCGAATAAGAAAGCCGCGCATCAGAATGTGGATCCTAGGTTGAAGAAGATTTGAAACCCGGTCAGGCGCGTGCTCTTTTGGCCAAGCGAATTGGCCACGCAACTGGGGGTATTCGAGGGGCAAGGAATTGGGACGATGAAAAGAGGGCGGTTGAGCTGGTAACCGAGGTCGACTCGAATGGGACCGACCGGCGTTTTGTAACGGAAGCCGAGCCCGGCAGTGTGGGAGAAGTAGTTCAGCTCGTTCGAGCAATTCGTTACGCACACCGGCAGATTGGTGGGGCCGGGGGGCAGCGTCGGATTTTGCAGTGCAAGAGTCGGGGTGGGTAAATTCGTGCGAAAGGAGATGCGGCTCAAACGGCTGTATACGTTGCCGCCGTCGTAAAAGAGGGCTCCGCCAAGCGCCGTTCCTATGAACGGCAAGCGCATGGGAAAGCGAAACTCCTGGTTGAGCACGAGCATGGCCTGGCCGCCAACTGGAAAGCCAGTAATGGAGTCGCGCGGTCCCGCTTGATTGAGTGCGAAGCCGCGAAGGGACGTGCCGCCGCCCCCAAAGAAGCGTTCCGGCAAAGGAATGACCGTGGGAAGAGGTGGGGTGGTGGGAGCGGGAAATGTGAGCGACACGGTGTCACGATATGGCGCAAGAATTCCAAACCGAAAGGAGCGCGCGAAACTGAATCGGCGCTTGATGGGATGATAGGTGGAATTCTGATAGTAAAAGCGCAGGAAGCTGGCGCTGGAGCCGAAATAGGTATCGGCCACGCCAAAATCGGCGCTGTTGAAGCTGCCCTTGGAGGCATCGGCGGGATTGTCGCGCGAGTCGCGGAACCACGTTACGCCAAATTGGGAAACCAGAGTAGGTGCATTGAAGAGCGGGATTTCCTGGCTAGGGATCTTCAGATCCGAGACGCGCACCTGTCGGAAGGCGTAGCGAAACAGCACGGAGGTCAACGAGCTGACTTGATCGGTTAACTGGACCGAGCCTTCGTAGCGCTGTTCGGTGAAGGTATTGATGTCGCGAGTCTTCTCGGCGAAGGCCGTGGCCTGAAAACTGAGATGGGGATTTGCAAACGTATTGGGGTCCGAATAGCCAAGTAAGGCGCGGCCCTGGAGGGTACTGCCACGGAGTTTAAGAGAGAGGGTGTCGGCGCGCCCCGTCAAGTTGAGCTTGCTGATTTCGAGTATGCCTCGGGGAGCCGCTTCCACTTGTCCGCCCGTTGGATTCGTGGTGCTGGCGAGACGTTGGACTTCGAAGCCGCCGCCGTAGGCCAGAGTGTAGCGCTTCGCCTCTTCGACCAGAACCGCGATGTCTTTGTCCACATCGGTTCCGGCTGGATTCTGCGGCTCGATGGTAACGCGATTAAAGACGCCGAGGTTGTAGAGGCGGCGCTGGGATTCGACCACGTCGCCTTCGCGCAAAGGCTCCTGCGGCTTGATGCGAACCTCCCTGCGAATGACCCCCAAGCGCGTGTGTTCATAGCCGGTGATCAAAACGGCGCGGACGCGCGTCTGCGGTCCTTCTTCGATGCGGTATACCAGCCGCACCGCGTCGGCTTGCTCCGCGGGCAGTTTGGCCCCTTTCTTCGATTCTTCCTTTTTTGGAGTCGCGGAGGAGGACCCGTTGTGAGTGCTCGAGGAGGTTTCAGGCTCCGATGCATTCGAGGCGCTTGGCGGAACACGTTCCGCGGTGGCTGAGAAGGTTGCTTCGGGAAAGCCTTCGTTGAAATAAAGAGCAAGGATATTGTCGCGGTCGGCGGTGACGCCGAAATCGGAATAGGGTTGCCCAGGGGTGGAGCCGACGACACCCAACAACTCCTGTTCCTTGAAAGCGTGAATTCCTTGAATGCCTAGGGAAGCTACTCGCGTCTGCTTGCCTTCCTGAATCGTAAAGCCGATATACAAATCTCCTTCCTTACCCTTGTAATTGTCTTTCACGTCCGGCGTGACCTTCGCGTCGAGAAAGCCGTTCGCTTGATAAAGGGTTTGCATGGGTTGCGCATCGGCATCTACGAGACGCCGGCTGAAACGTCCCGGCGAGCCGAATGCCCCCTGGAAGATTTGCAGCCGGCTCTTCAGCAATTCCGTGTCGAAGTATTTGTTTCCAGCAAGCTCGATGCCTATGAGCTTGTGCTTGTCGCCTCGCTCGACGGTGTAAGTGATCGTCTCCTGAGTGCCTTGCCAGAGGCTGGTCTTCACATCGCGCATCTCGATCTTGTAGCTGACGTCGGCGTCGAAATACCCTTGGCGCTCCAGACGCTCGCGAATGTTGCGCTTCCCTTCTTCGAGAAGGTCGGGATCGACTGCGCCCTCCTGGTAAATGGGAATCAGTTTCTTTAGTTCGCCTTCGGAGAACTTCGCACCGCTGACGGAAACTTCCACGCGAGGCCCTTGCGTCGCTTCAAGGGAAATCGCGACGGAGCTCTTTGCCGCGTCGTAGTCGCCCCGCCGGACCGTGACATGCGAGCTAAGATGGCCTCTCTTGGCAAGAAATTTCCTGACGCGATCGGTGCCGCGTTGCAAACGGGCCGAAGTGACGGCCTGGCCAGGCTTCATTTTGGAGCGCGACACAAGGTCCGCATCTTTGTATGCCGTGTCATTCTTTAGTTGGATGCCGGAAACGTGTGCTCGCGGACCCGGCTTCACGTGAACGACAATATCCATTTGGTGGGTATCCGGATGAGGCAGCGCTTCGGCCGAAACTTCCGCCCGGTACAAGCCTTCCTCGCGAAGAGTCTCGCGCAATCGCTCCAGCGCTTCGTCCACGGTTTGCTTCTGGTAGGTTTGCCCGAGGCCAATTTGCATCGCGGCCGCGGCGGAGGCTTCGGTCGGCGGGGGCTCCAGTCCTTCGAGGCGCACTAGGTTGAAGAACAGGTTTTCCCGGGCCACGAAGTCCAGCCGGAGGCCGTCGGTCACTGGCGCCACTAGGGCCTTCAGGTCCGCATAATTCCCGGTCTTATAGAGGGCTCGCAGACTCTCCGCGACTTTTTCGCGATCCAGCGGCTTCCCGATTTCCACCGAGATGCCTGAGGGCGATTCCGCCAGGACCTTGCTATCGGACTCGCGCACAATGCGAACCGCAACGATCACCGGCTCGCTTGTCCCTTTCCCGGAAGCCGTGACCTGCCGAGTTGGCGATTGGGAATGGCTCACCGTAGCTCCCAAAAGGAGACCAAACGCGACAATTCCCCACGACCCAATGATTGAGTCCAATTTCATGCGTTCTTTGGTTCAGACGAAAGCGTAGCACAGGGGCGTTGCCTCGCCTCTGCCCTTTGGCGCTATGATGTTACTTGGGAGGCCTGTCTGATCGGCCAGTAGGGACCACACCATCCGTGAACGATTCTTTCCTGGAAAAATACTCCCGCCAGATGCTCTTTGCGGGGATTGGCCCGGAGGGGCAGCGCCGCCTGCTCGCCTCGCGAGCAACCATCGTCGGGTGCGGAGCGATCGGAGCTGCAGCGGCGAACCTGCTGGTTCGTGCGGGAGTCGGGCGCGTCAAGATTATAGACCGGGACTTCGTCGAGCCTTCCAACCTTCAGCGTCAGACACTGTTTGATGAGTCGGACGCCCAAGATGCCCTGCCCAAGGCCATTGCGGCCGAACAGAAACTGCGCGCTATCAATTCCGGCGTTGACATAAAAGGGGTTGTTGCGGATCTCCGTCCGCAAAACGCCGAAGAACTTCTTTCCGGCTGCGACCTAATCCTGGACGGGACGGATAACTTTGAAACGCGCTTCCTCGTCAATGATTTTGCGGTGAAGTCCGGGCGACCCTGGATTTACGCCGCGGGAGTTGCAAGCTACGGCCTGACCATGACCATCCGGCCGGGAAGCACGCCTTGCCTCGCCTGCCTTCTGGAATCCGGGAAGTCCTCGCATACACTGGAGGAAACTTGCGACACGATTGGCGTGCTGGGGCCCATCGTGAACCTAGTGGCCTCCTGGCAAGTTGCGGAGACGTTGAAGATCCTGACCGGTCACCCTGAAGCGCTCCACGGGCGGTTGATTTCCTGCGACGTTTGGACCGCACGGGCGCAATCGATTCGCTTGGCGCGGAATCCGGAATGCCGGGCTTGTGCTAGGCACGACTACAGCTATCTGGCAGGAGAGGCGCAACCGCATATCACGCTCTGCGGGCGTGATTCGGTGCAGATTCATGAGCGCAGCCGGGCTGTTAACCTTGCCGAGCTTGCCCTTCGCCTGCAGCCGGTGGTTAACGACGTTCGACAGAACGATTTCCTGATTCGCTTCCGCGTCGCGCCTTATGAAATGACGGTCTTTGCGGACGGCCGCGCCATTCTGAAAGGTACGAAGGACCCGGCCGTGGCCCGCACGCTCTACGCGCGGTATCTGGGCGCCTGAGGCGCTCGGATGGCCGGCTCGAGGTTCAACGGGGGTGGCCGGAGCGTCCGAACGAGGTTCGCATACTGGAGCGATCCAGATTCTCGCGCAAGTTCATCAGCGTCAGGAAAGTACTCAGGATGCGGGCCTTCAGGTCATCGGTGAGGTGTAAGCCGCTCGTTGCCACCCGCGCCAAGCGCTCTCCATGTTCGGTGATAAAGCGCATGATTTCGCGCTGGCGCTCCTGCGGCGCATTGCCAAGCGCCGTTTCGCGACGCATCTCCCCGCAGCTCGTTTCCAAGGCCAATGTGAAATGCAGCACGCACAACTTCTGCTCGGCGAGTGCCGGGGGCGAATCGTTCTTGCATCCCGCAATGTGGCAGGTTGTTCCCATGGGGACCTGGGGCGCAGCACGATAAGTAACATTCCCTGAAACGAAAATCCAGTGGTCATCGGACCAGATGCGCTGAATCTTACATGACCGGAGCTTTGGCTTCCGGCGGCCCCTTGGGGGCCTTCCACGAAACTTTTTGCTTTTTCGGTTGACAAGAATATGCATCGACGTGTATAAATATGCAAAGGCAAGCAAACTGGCCATGGGCGCGGGAAAAACATTTCGGCAAGGACAGATTCTCCGGCTGGTGACCGGCGAGCGCATCTCCAACCAGGAAGACCTGCGCCGGCGCCTGGCCGCGCAGCAGATGCGCGTCACCCAAGCCACGCTCTCCCGCGATTTGCAGGAGCTTCGCCTGGTAAAAACGCACGAGGGATACAAGCAGACTTCCGGCTTGCCGGAAGAGCCGACGCCGTTGCCTCCGCTGGCCCGGGCGCTGGCGGAGTTTCTGCTGGATATTCGCCCGGCGGAGAATCTTCTGGTGCTGAAAACGCCTCCCAGTGGCGCACAGCCCCTGGCGGCAGCCGTCGACGGATCGAAATTCACGGAGATCGCCGGGACCATCGCCGGTGACGATACCGTATTGATCATTACTCCCAACAAGAAGACGCGCGAGTCCCTCCAGAAAAAGATTGAAGCCCTGGTGAAATGAGAGATCCCAGACAAATCGCAGTTGTAGGTGTCACGGGCTATAGTGGCCTCGAGTTGGCACGCATTTTGCTGCGCCACCCTGCGGTCGAGACCCCGACTTTCTACGTTCGGGATGCCAACGGCACAAAATGCCTCTCGGAGCGCTTTCCCCAGTTTCGCGGCTGGGGTGAAGCGCCGTTGCGCGCGCTTTCGGTTGAAGCGATTACCTCGAGCAATGCGGGAACGGCGTTTCTTGCGACTCCGCATGAAGTTTCGGCCGAATTAGGGCCGGCTTTGCTGAAGACGGGTTTGCGGGTGGTGGATTTGAGCGGTGCTTTTCGCTTTCAAGACCCTCAAACGTTCACTTCCTGGTACAAATTGCCGGCGCCCCATGCGGATTGGATGGCCGAAGCGGCCTACGGCATCCCGGAGCTTTATTCCAAGGAAATCGCCGCGGCCCGGCTGGTTGCCAATCCGGGCTGTTACGCGACGAGCGTCATCTTGGCCTTGCGGCCGCTCACGGATTCGGGCTGGATCGCACCAAATACCGCGGTTGTCTGCGACTGCAAGTCCGGCGCCAGCGGAGCCGGCAAGGATCCGCGCCGCGACCTCCACTTTGTAGAAGTGGATGAGAATTTCAAGGCCTACGGCCTGTTTACCCACCGCCATACGCCCGAAATTCTCGAACACACGGGCCTGAGCGAATCTCAGGTCGTGTTTTCGACGCACCTTTTGCCGCTCGCGCGCGGGATTCTCTCGACCGTCTACGTAACGCTCGATCAGGAGAAAACCGCCGCTGAAGTAGAAACTCTGTTTCGCCAGTTTTATGCAGGAAAGCCGATGGTGCGTGTCTGGCCGGCAGGCACGCTGCCGGAGCTGCAGCACGTCGCACACACGAACTTTTGCGACATCGGTTTTGTGCTGGATTCTTCCGGACGCCGCCTGGTCCTGGTCTCCTGTCTCGACAATCTCGGGAAAGGCGCTGCCGGCCAAGCGGTGCAAAATCTGAACCACATGCTGGGCATCGAGGAGCAAACGTCACTTCAATGAGAATCGTAATCAAATTCGCTGGAGCATTGCTCGAAGACGACGCGACGGTGCGTGAACTCGCGCGCCAGGCCGCCGCGCTCGCACGAGAGGGTCACGAGATCCTGGTGGTTCACGGAGGCGGCAAGCTTTTCACCGCCACCCTGAAGCGCATGGCCATTGAAAGCAAGTTTGTCGGCGGCCTGCGCGTCACCGACCGCGAAACGCGCGACGCCGCGATCATGGTTTTCGCCGGCTTGCTCAACAAGAAAGTGGCTGCCGCGATCTCCGCTGAAGGCCAGCCTGCGGTCGGAATCTCCGCGGCCGATTCCCGCTGTTTCCTGGCCGAGCCCATGGTTCACAATGAAGTGGAAGGCAGCCTGGGTTTCGTTGGCTATTTGACGGGATTGAATTTGCCGTTCATCGAATCGCTTTGGCGCGAACGGTTGGTTCCCGTCGCCCCTTGCCTCGGCATCGGCTCGGACGACGAGATCTACAACATCAATGCCGACCATATGGCCGCGGCGTGCGCGGAATTCCTCCATGCGGACCAGTTGATCTATCTCACCGATGTGGCGGGCGTATTAGACGGGGAAAAGATTCTGTCCGTAGTTGATTGCCTCGAGATTGATCGCCTGGTGCAGACCCGCGTGGTTTCGGGCGGCATGGTGCTGAAGCTCGAGGCTGCCAAGCGTGCGATCGAAGGCGGCGTGCGGCAGGTTCGCATTGTGGGAGGCACAACTCCAGAAGCTCTGCTGCTTGCTTCTCACGCGAAAGAAGCCGGGTCCGTACCGGGCACCCGCGTGTTGCAGCACTTTCACGCCGCTGCGCAGGCGGCTTTCACGGCTGCATGATGCGCAACTTCTCCAAGAAAAGCTCGAAGATCGAACCAGCGCGAAAGACCGCGAAATTCTCTGCCTCCGGCTCCAAGCCGGACCCGCGCCTGCTGGACGCCGAGAAATTTCTTCTGCCCACCTACAAGCGTCCGGCCGTCATCATGACGCATGGCAAGGGCGCGTACGTTTTCGACTCCACGGGCAAAAAGTATCTGGATTTCCTTGGCGGCATTGCCGTCAACGCGCTCGGCCACGCGCATCCGCGCATCGTCAAAGTGATTCGCCGCGAAGCCGAGCGCGCCATTCATCTTTCCAACCTCTACCACAACGCATTTCAGGGCCCGCTGGCGCGCAAGCTCGCGGAATGGTCCGGGCTCGACCGCGTGTTCTTTGCCAACAGCGGCACCGAAGCCATCGACGGCGCTATGAAGTTGGCGCGGCTGGCTGGCCGCAATCCGGAAGAGCCGGCGGGCACGCCCGCGAAGAAACACCGCTTCCTGGCTTTGGAAAATTCGTTTCATGGACGTACGTTTGGCGCCGTCAGTGTTACGGCCACCGAGAAATATCGTTTGCCTTTTGCTCCCATCGTCCCCGGCGTGGAGTTTGTTCGCTTCAACGATGTCGATGATCTCGAGGCGAAATTCGACGAGACGGTCTGCGCGATGGTTCTGGAAACCGTTCAGGGTGAAGGCGGGATCTATCCCATCCGCGAAGCGTTCTGGAACCGCGCACGCAGCATCGCCACGCAGCACGGCGCGCTGCTGATTGCCGACGAAATCCAGTGCGGCCTCGGCCGCACCGGCCGGTATTTCGCCTATCAGAGATTCTCATCGAAACCGGATATCGCCTTGGTGGCGAAGCCCCTGGCCGGAGGGCTTCCCCTTGGCGCGATTCTTACGACCGAGGCCGTCGCCTCGCGCGTGTCTCCCGGGATGCATGGAACGACCTTTGGCGGTGGCCCGCTTGCCTGCGCGGTCGCGCTGGAATTGCTCAGCATCATCGAAGACGAAAGGCTTCTCGAGAATGTCCGCGCTCGCGGCGCGGAACTGCGCGCAGGGCTGACAAATCTGGCGTCGCAATTCGATTTCATCCGCGAAATCCGCGCGGAAGGCTTGATGATCGGCATCGAGCTTTTCGTCGAAGGCGCGCCGTTCGTGAATGAAGCCATGCAGCGCGGTCTGCTGATGAACTGCACGCACGACTTCACGCTTCGCCTCCTGCCGCCTTTCATCATTACGGAGGCACAGGTCCGCGAATTCCTGAAACTCTTCGAAATCGTTCTCGAAAAAGCTCCAAAGCATGCCGCCGCCCCGGATTCCGGCAACGCCGCCGGGCCGGGACGCGTGGCTCACGCCGCGGCTAGGGGATAAACCGAATGACTGCCACACCTCTCGTTGCACCTATTTCATTGTCCACCGACCTGCTCACGGGAGCGGAGTGGAGTCCGGCGCACACGCGCGAACTGCTGCATCTCTCGGCGGACATCAAGGCGCGGCCGGTTCGTTACGCCTCGACGCTGCACGGCAAATTCATTGCACTCATTTTTGAAAAGCCCTCTTTGCGCACCCGCGTCACTTTTGATGTCGGCATTCAAAGCATGGGCGGAGCAGTGGTCTTCCTCGACCACACGCAAGCGTCCGCTTCACTCGGCAAGCGCGAGTCCATTGCCGACGTCGCGCGCAATCTCGATCGCTGGGTGCACGGCATCGTGGCACGCGTCTACTCGCAAAAGGTGCTTGAAGAAATGGCGGCGAACGCTACCATCCCGGTAATCAACGCACTCTCCGACAAATTCCATCCGTGCCAGGCGCTGGCGGATTTCTTCACGCTTGAAGAACGGTTCGGCGCTCTCCGCGGCTTTAAGCTGACCTATGTCGGCGACGGCAACAATGTGTGCCATTCGCTGATGTATCTTGCGGCGCGGCTGGGCGTTCATATGCGCATTGCCACGCCGCCGGACTACGCGCCGGCTCCCGAAGTGGTTGCCGACAGCAGGCGCGTCGCGCGCGAGACGAAGGCGAAGATCGAGCTGGTGCATGATCCACGCGAAGCAGTCCATGGCGCGATGGCTGTTTATACCGACGCCTGGACCAGCATGGGCTTTGAAGCCGAAGAAGAAACTCGCACGAAGATTTTCGAGCCGTTTCAGGTCAATCCGGAGCTGATGTCGCTTGCGGCACCGGATGCCGTTTTCATGCATTGCCTGCCGGCGCATCGCGGGCTCGAAGTTGCGCCGGAAGTGCTGGACGGGCCGCAATCGGTGGTCCTCGACCAATCCGAGAATCGCATGTACGTGCAGAAAGCCATTCTGCACACTCTGTTCTGATTTTCCGATGCACTCGTTTGCCTTATACCGAGTTTCATTTGTAGGGGCGCAGCACCGCTGCGCCCTATCTTGGCAACCACCAATCGCATGAGAGGAATTGTGAATCAGCAAAGAAGCAAACCGAAGAAAGTTGTACTTGCCTACTCCGGAGGCCTCGACACCTCCATCATCATTCCCTGGCTGAAGGAAACCTATGGCTGCGAAGTCATCGCCGTGATCGGCGACGTCGGCCAGCAGGAAGACCTGGAAGCCGCCCGCAAGAAAGCGCTGGCGACCGGCGCTTCTTCCGCTCACGTCGAAGATTTGCGTGAAGAATTCGTACGCGATTACATCTGGCCCACGCTCCGCGCCGGAGCCATTTACGAGCACACCTACTTGCTCGGCACCTCCATGGCACGCCCGGTCATCGCCAAACGCCAGGCGGAAGTTGCGCTGAAGGTTGGCGCGGACGGCCTCTCGCACGGTTGCACTGGCAAAGGCAACGACCAGGTCCGCTTTGAATTGGCCTATAAGGCAATCGCGCCAAACCTGCAAATCATCGCGCCCTGGCGCGAGTGGGACATTGATTCCCGCGAAGACGCCATCGCTTACGCCCAAAAACACAACGTCCCCGTCGAGCAGAGCAAGAAAAACATTTACAGTCGCGACCGTAACATCTGGCACCTCAGCCACGAAGGCGGCGAGCTGGAAGATCCCGCCAACGCGCCGAATGAAGCCATGTGGCAGTGGGTCGCGTCGCCGGAAAAAGCACCGGACAAAGCCGAAGAAGTCGAAATCGGCTTCGAATCCGGCACGCCGGTTTCCGTGAATGGCGCGAAACTTGGCCCTGTCGAACTCTTAAATACGCTCAACGAAATCGCCGCGAGTCATGGCATCGGCCGCACCGATCTCGTCGAAAATCGCCTCGTCGGCATGAAATCACGCGGGGCTTATGAAACTCCGGGGGGAACGCTGCTGGTGAAGGCGCATCAGGAGCTCGAACGTCTGACCGTCGACCGCGAGACCGCCCACTTCCAGCAGGCCCTCGCCGGTCGCTACGCCGAGCTGGTCTACTACGGTTTGTGGTTTTCTCCCCTGCGCGAAGCCTTGGACGGCTTTTTCACCGTTGCGCAGCAGCGCGTCGCGGGCGCAGTTGGCCTGAAACTTTGGAAGGGCACGCTCAACGTGACGAAGCGCGTTTCGCCTTTCTCGCTTTATCGCGCGGACCTGGCCAGCTTCACCATGGGCCGCTACAACCCGAAGGACGCCGAAGGCTTCATCAATTTGTTTGCGCTGCCGGTAACCGTTCGTCCCAAAGCGAAAGCGGAAACAAACTCATGACCTTGACCGCCCTGCCGAGCGGTCCATTCGTTGTCGGGGCCCAGCATGCCGCGCCCCATCTTGGCACGACGTGAGCATCGGAATGAGCGCCCAACGCAAAGACGACCGATTATGGGGAGGACGGTTCGAGCAAGAGCCCAACGCTCAGTTCGATGCGTTCCAGCGCTCCTTTGCTTTCGACCGCCGTCTGCTTCCCTACGAAATCGCCGTGGATCGCGCGTGGGCCAAAGCCCTCGAACCCATCGGCATTTTCACCTCTGCAGAAGTGCGGCAAACCCTGGCCGCGCTCGACACGATCTCTGAGCACACAAAAAAGGACCCCGGCTGGGTCGACACCTTCGGAGCCAATGCCGAAGACGTCCATCACTTCGTTGAAAAAGCGCTGGTTGAAGAGCTCGGCCCGCTCGGCTGGAAACTTCACACGGGCCGCAGCCGCAACGAACTCGTTGCTACTGATTTTCGCCTCTTCGTCCTCGACGCGGTTTCTCAGCTGCAAAAGGGGCTGGAAGCTTTGTTGAGCACGCTTCTCAGGCAGGCAAAGGCGAACCTCGGCGTGCCCATGGCCGGGATGACCCACATGCAGCACGCGCAGCCCATCCTGCTTTCGCATTTTTTGCTCGCGCACGCGGAGGCTTTCACGCGCGACGTCACGCGCCTGCAACACGCCGCCACTAGCGCCGATGTCTGTCCGTTGGGCTCGGGAGCATTGGCAGGAAACTCGTTTGGGATCGACCGGAATGCTGTCGCTAAGGAACTCGGCTTCTCCCGCATCGCGCCGAACAGTCTCGATGCCGTCAGCGACCGCGATTTCGCGCTCGACTACCTCTTCACCCTGACGGGAATCGCCACGCATCTTTCCCGGCTTGCGGAAGACTTCGTGATTTTTGCATCCCAGGAATTTTCGTACGTAATTCTTCCAGATGAATATTCCACCGGCAGCAGTCTCATGCCGCAGAAGAAAAATCCTGACGCATGGGAACTACTCCGCGGCAAGACCGGACGCATTACCGGAGCCTTTCTAGGCTTGCTGACCACGCTGAAAGGCCTGCCGTCAAGCTATCAACGCGATTTGCAGGAAGACAAAGAAGCGCTCTTCGCGGCCCACGACCAGGTTGCCGACATGATTGCCGTTGCGACAGGCGCGCTCGCCTCGACAAAGTTCAACGCAGACCGCTTGCGCGCGGCCGCCACGAATCCCGCCCTGCTCGCCACGGAAGCGGCAGATTATCTGGTGCGCAAAGGCGTGCCTTTTCGCCAGGCGCACGACATGGTAGGCAAAGTGCTTCGTGAAGCGGAAAAACAGGGCGTTTCGTTTACTGCGCTTGCTTTCGAAAAGCTCCAACAAATTTCGCCCGCATTCGATGCCGATTTTGCGGCGAGTCTCAGCGTCGACGCGGCGCTGGCGGCAAAGAAAGTTCCCGGTGGCACTGCGCCGGACGCCGTTCGCGCGGCAATCGAGGATTTGGAAGCGCGTCTCAACAAAAAAGCCAACAAAACAGGAGCCAAACCATGAGCCTGCAAACCCCCAACCCCCTGGGCCACCTGTCACTTGTTTCGGGCGACTGGGGGTCCCTTCGCGGAGCGGCACGATAGCCGCCCGGATGCGCCTCGCCCGGAGAATCCTCGAATGAACCACGCTCCCTCCGAAGCCGCCCTGCCGCACGGATTCCGCTTCGCCGCCACCGCTTGCGGCCTGAAAAAAACCGGCGCGCTCGATTTGGCGATCTTTTCAAGCGATGTTCCCGCGTCCGCGGCTGCCGTATTCACACAAAACCTGGTAGTGGCCGCGCCAGTCACGCTGTCCAAGAAGCATCTGCAACTCTCGAAGGGGCGCATGCGCGCCGTCGTCGTGAACGCCGGAAACGCCAATTGCGCGACAGGCGAACAAGGCGACGCCGTTTCGTTGCGTACCGTCGAAGAAACCGCGCGGCGCCTGCGCGTCCAGCCACACGAGGTTTTTGTCTGTTCCACCGGGGTCATCGGCGTTCAATTGCCGGTGGAGAAAATTCTTCGCGCATTGCCATCGCTGACCAGCAACCGGCGTCCCTCGGCGCGCTCGTTCGTCGAATTGTCAGTGGCCATCTGCACCACCGACACGCGCCCAAAAACGGCGGCGGCCTCATTCAAAATGGCGGGCAAAAAGATTCATATGGTCGGCTGCGCCAAAGGCGCGGGCATGATTCATCCGAACATGGCCACGACGCTGGCCTTTGTCGTTACCGACGCTGCCATTTCCCCTCCGCTCCTGCAAAAAACGCTGAGCGAAGTTACGCGCAGAACGTTCAATTCCATCAGCGTGGATGGGGACACGTCGACAAACGATACATTGCTGGTCCTGGCGAACGGTGAGGCAGGCGCGCCAGCGATTCAAAAGGGCAGCAAAGCACACCGTGCATTCACCGCCGCGCTCGGAGAAGTCTGCCAATCACTGGCGCTACAAATCGTCGCGGATGGAGAAGGCGCGCAACGCATCATCGAAATCGAAGTGCGCCACGCGAAAAGCGAAGCCGCCGCGCGCCGCATCGCGGAAACGATTGCCACTTCGCCGCTGGTGAAGACTGCATTTGCCGGCGGAGATCCCAACTGGGGCCGCATCTTCGCAGCTGCAGGCCGTTCCGGCGTGAAGTTCGATCCCGCTCTGGTGGACATCCATATGGCGGGCATCCCTGTTCTCCGCAGAGGCCAGCCGCTCGATTTCAACGAACGCGCCGCAAGCCACAAACTCCTCGCCGAGCACGTTCCAGTCGTCGTCGATCTGCATGCCGGCGACGCCCGCGCCCGCTACTGGACCTGTGACTTCACCGCCGAGTACGTGCGCATCAACGCTAGCTACCGCACCTAAGCTAGCCCGTGCGAGACGTATCAGCGGTTCGAATTGCAGGAGTTTCTCGCTATCGCTATTGGAAGATAAGCCGTAAAATGCCGGCCGCTAATTCAGAAAAACAGCCAGCTGGATCAGAGAACAAAGCGAAAAATGTGGCTCCTGCTTCTTCCCCTCTTGGCAATCGACGTTCGTCTTACGCTTGCAATCCTTCATTGGCAATAGCAACCGGGCCGATCTACCGGGCCCTTGGCGCGAGGATCTGCCAGATGCCCTACGATTCCCACTTCCAGTTGGCGAATTGTTCGCGCAAAGCGATTTTCTTGAATTTGCCGACCGAAGTGCGCGGAATGGCTTCGAGAAAAACGAAGGCGTCGGGGAGCTGCCACTTGGCAAAAGACGCGGCGAGAAACGCCCGCAACTGTTCAGGCGTAGCGCTTGCGCCGTCTTTCAGGACGACAGCAGCGAGTGGGCGTTCTTGCCATTTTGGGTGAGGGATGCCGACGACGCAGGCTTCTTTCACCGCAGGATGGCCCATCAGGGTGTTTTCCAAATCGACGGAGCTGATCCACTCGCCGCCGGATTTCACCAGGTCTTTGACGCGATCCACGATTTTGACGTAACCGTCTTCGTCCATGACGGCGACGTCACCCGTGCGGAACCAGCCATCTTCGGTCCAGCGATGCGCCTGGTCCGGCGATTCGTAGTAGCTCGCGGCCACCCACGGCCCCCGGATTTCAATTTCGCCGGAGGTTACTCCGTCCCAGGGAGCTTCCCCCTCCGGCCCCATCAGCCGAATCTCCACAAACGGTGCCGGCCAACCTTGTTTGGCTCGGGCGTCGTACTTTTTCTCTTCGGGCCAATCGTCCATGTGAGCCCGCAGCCCGCCGGAAGTGCCGATGGGCGTCGTTTCCGTCATGCCCCACAAATGCTTGATGTGCAAGCCGAAGCGATCGAGCCGCCGCATCAGCTCCAGAGGCGGAGCCGTTCCTCCGCAAACGACGCGGACCGGATTTTCGATTTTCCATTTGCCCGGATTCTTTTCAAGTGCATCGAGAACCGCGATCCAAACGGTGGGGACGCCGCAGGCAATCGTCACGCGCTCCCGTACGATCAATTCGAGGATGCTCTCCGGATCAACCTGCGGCCCCGGGAGCACCAGCCGCGCGCCCAGCATCGTTGCCGCAAACGGGATGCCCCAGGCGTTGGCGTGAAACATGGGCGCGACGGGCAGAACCGTGTCTGCCTGGCTCATTCCAAACACTTCGACAAGGCCGCAGCAAAAGGAGTGCAACACAAGCGCGCGGTGCGAATAAATAACGCCTTTGGAAAACCCCGTCGTGCCCGAGGTAAAACACATGGCCGCCCCGTCGTTTTCATCAATCGCAGGATAGTCGAAATCAGGCGAGGATTCTGCCAGCAGCTCTTCGTAATTCAAGAAGCCTTCCGGCAGGGTACTGCGGTCGTCACCGTAGGGGACAACGATGACACGTTCGAAAGCAAAGCCGTCACAGAATTTTTGAAACGTCGTCAAGAGGCAATCGTCGATGATAAGGAAGCGGTCGGCAGCATGTTTCGCGATGGTGGCGATTTCATGCGGGTGCAGGCGAAGGTTCAGCGTATGCAGAATGCCGCCCGCGCAGGGAACTCCAAAGAACGCCTCCAGGTGGCCCGGATGATTCCACATCATGGAAGCCACGCGATCGCCGGGCTTGAGTCCGAGTTTCACTAAGGCTGCCGAAAGCCGTCGCGCCCGGTCATAGAATCCTCCATAGCACGTTCGAACGATCGACTTTTCTGGCTTTCGCGAAACAATTTCGACGCGAGGGAAAATCTTCCCGGAGCGCTCCAGGATGGTGGGGAGCGTCAGCGGAAAGTTCATCATCGTGCCGCGCATAGACCCTCTCTCGGATGGGCGCCAATTGGGCGAATCCTAGCACGAATCATGCGCCTGCGGGAGGAGGAAGGGCAAAGGCGCGGCGGCACAATCCGGCCATTTTATTTAGTTGCAAATATCCCCAAATTCCGAGACCATGCACCAGACCGCTGAAGTATCGGTCCTCGTCCCCTCGGCGGCAGCGCAGATTCGCCTCCCCGGTGAACGAAGCGGTGTCTTCGGCGCGCTCCGCGACTCGCAAGTCAGGTTCCGGGCAGAAGGAGTAAGAGGTGAAGAAGCTCTACATTGGTAATCTTCCGTTTTCGGCTACGGAAGACCAGCTTCAGGAGTGGTTT
>Ga0126381_100000945_pt1 | contig 31632 bp, 29 predicted proteins | sample PanSoiMetPlot_28_FD_96465 | JGI IMG/M metagenome (GOLD analysis project Ga0126381, IMG submission 96465) | Tropical forest soil microbial communities from Panama - MetaG Plot_28 | ecosystem: Environmental > Terrestrial > Soil > Tropical forest > Bulk soil | place: Panama | collected 2016-02-17 | reverse complement strand
TGCAAGAGCGCGTGCGCCTAGTCAATGCCTCGATCCAGATTGATTCCACAACGAATAGCGGAACCACCCTCCATGCGCGCGTGCCCTTCAATGCAGAACGCGCCGCCTGACCGTGGGCAGATCAAGTTCTTCGACTAAGTCTCTGCGCTAGTGTTGCTACAGCGACGCCGGATCAAAATGCAGACACTTCGCAGGTATGCTCCGCGCAAATAGTAGCGCGATGGCCATCCGAGTTCTCGGCGAATTCCTGCGCGGGGTAGGCGCAACACAAGTAAAAAGGATGGATCCGCGTGAGCTCATTCCACAGTTGTTCCAAGCGAATGGCCGCGTCGTATTTCTTCTGCGCCCACAGTACAGCAACCATCTCTCCGAATAGAACGACCCGGTTGGTTTGTGTCGCGCTGGAGGCTGCTTTCTTGCGAATCATGTCTGCAAATTGAGACTGAAGGCGCACCTTGTTCGGGCCATCCGCGTCCATGAAGTTGTTGAGTTCCTCGGATGCATCGCAAAACGTAATTCGCCCTTCTTCTATTGCGTGCGAGACGTCGATGGCTTGGGCGGTGAGTCGTTCCAACAGGCCGAGCCGATGTTCGCGCGTCGTTACGGCGATGACTGACTCGCCGTCGCGCAGCACATTGCGAAACAATTCCGCGAGACGATGCAACAGTTGTTCGTCGTCCGGATAAAAGTAGACGACGTGCTCTTGCCGGATGGCCGGCCTTCCCTTTCGCGCGAAGTCATGATCGGCGAATCTCTCCCCCACAAACTGCTCACCACGGAGGATCGCAGCCACTGCCGTCAGCAGTTCGCGTCCTGCATCCATCTTTGCGACGTATCCATTACCGATGCCCAGCGCTGCGCGCACCAACGCAGGAGAAGCTTCCTGACTGACGAACAAGATTTTCGAGCCGGGCGACAGCTTTCGTATTTCCCGCGCAGCCTCGAGGCCGCTGAGCGTCGGAAGCCCAATATCCAAGATGATCAGTCCAGGCTGCAATTCTCTGGCTTGCTGAATTGCGTCCGGCCCATCTGTGACTTCGTGAATGTCCCACGTCTCGAAATGTTGCTGCAAGGTCGAGTGGATGAATTCCCGCCAAAGCCCGTGATCTTCCGCGATTAGGACATCGAATGAATCAGTTGGCATAGGCTCCATGGCAAGCGAGATCTTGCCTCAGGAAGGTCGTCGAGAGCGGCGGCGCGGAAAAACGTTTTTCAGGAAAAGCGGACACACTCTAGTCTTTACGCCGTCAGGATGCAACTGTCATTTGCGCATTGCGCCACTCAGGCAGGAACTGCCCCACGCCCTGTGCATTCGTACGACTTTAGTCTTTGGCGCGCAAAAAAGCCCAGCTCGCCGAGCCGGGCTTTTCAAGGAGAGACGCATTTATCGGCGTATGCGGCGGCGTACCAGGCCCGCCATCCCGATCAAACCTGCCCCCATCATGGACAGTGTTCCGGGTTCCGGGACTGATGCTGGCGGGCCACTCGCGGCAAACCCTGTGTTCGGTCCGCAACCGCCGCCCGAGGCTGTGCAGAAGTGGATCGCGGCGCCGGTAAATTGGCTCGCCGTCAGGCCCGGAGCGGTGAGGACGAACGTCAGCGTGTCGGCACTGACTGTTCCGTTTGGTGCCCCTTGGATGTTGGCGTAGTCAAAGGAGAATTTTCCCAAACCGCCCATTTCGTGGTCGGTGTGGAATTGTTTAAAGGTCAAGCCGGCAAAGCCAATAAGACCGGCGGTGCCCGCGACACCGCTCGCGCTGCCAGACATCAGTCCGCTCGGACCGTTGAAGGCAACGTCGCCGCCATCAAGTTTGAGCGAGAAACCAGCGTTCATGGTGATGGTGACTGTCACTTGGTTCATCCCACTGTCGGTGATCATGACGGTACCCACCGATCCCGGTATCATCAAGTTGTTCGAGGTGAGATTGAAGCTGACAGAGTCGGCGAGTGCCGAAGAGGATGCAATCAATAGTAGAACTATCGAGATAACGAGTGATCTTGTGACGTACCCTCGCACGACACACCTCCATAAGGTGACGGAGAGGCAGCAGGGGTTTTGGAGCACGATGAGGACCGAACTGCTGTTGAAAAATGCAACTTTAACTGCTTCCTTATCAGTCATTAGGAAGACTGTAAAATCTCTGTTCTAACGCGACGCGGCGAAAGCTAAAGTGCGTTGCATAGCATGTGCAGAGGATTGCAGGTGCGATGGGAGTCGTCGTGATTCGAGCAGAAGCCCTGGTCGCCTCTCCACATACAGAGAACACCGGAGGGACGAATAAGCAGCGTGGAGGAATTGGAAATCGCGGAGGCAAGAATCAACAACGCGCGACAGGCCTTATTGAACTATGTGTCTCAAAGGGTATCGCTCGGCCGGGAACAAAATCGCCGCCTGTTGGTTCGCGTGACGAAGGCGCAAGCGGCTTTCTTAAGGGCGAGTTCGGATCTGGGTGACGGTAAATATGCCGAGTGAACCGGCCCTGCCAGTGCGGCGTCAATCGCGACTGACGCAACCCAACAGAGCCGATGCACTCGGTGCCTTCGCGTGCGTTGTTCTCCGCCCCCGTCTCTACACGCCTGCGATGGCTTTATTCTGTAGAACTCGCACTACGACCCGACGATTCTCCGCTTGCCCGTCTGCTGTTTTATTGTCTCCAACTTGTTCAGTCTCGCCCATGGCGCCCGGCGCTAGCATACGGGTTAGGGGAACGTGACCCTGCTGCAGCAGGATATTCGTGACTGCGTTAGCACGATCTTCACTGAGTTGCTGGTTCACGGAAGCGCTCCCAACCGACGAAGCATATCCCTTGACCTCGATCATGTATCCGTTGATACCTTTGGCTTTCTCCGCTAAAGCCGTCAACTGGGAGTTGTACTTCGGGTCGACGGTGACCTTGCCATTGGCAAAGTAGACTGTCACTTCGTCGAAAATGTAATACTCGTCGAGTTGCCCAAAACGTGCCACAGCCGCGTCGACGGCGGCCTTGTTGGCCGAAATCTGCTCTTGGTGCTGCTGCAGAGCAGCGTTCTGCGCTTTTAATTCAGCATTCTGCTTTTCTAGTTCCTCAGCATTTTGTTGACCTTGCATCTTGGTCTCGTGCAAGCCGGCCTGGATCGATTGCGCCTGTTGCAGATCATCTCCCTTGAAGGAAATTTTCTCCGCCACTAATTGGCCGTCCTTGTCGTTCGTCCCCTCGATCTTGATCTTGAGGCCGGGAACAAGCGCGGCCATCGACATTTCTTTCCGGCGGGCTTTGAGCACACCCTGTACCTGGCCAACTTCGGTGTAGTCGGTGAGCAAAACAACGAGATTGGGCGACTCAACGGTCTGCACAACCATCTTCTCCCCACTACGTGCTTTGATAAGGCCTTCTACTTTTGTGGTTTCCGCAGCGGCTGTAGCTAGAAACGAAACTGCGACAATCAACGCGATCGCAACGGATGCGATTCTGGCGAAGTTGAAGTGGGGCATAACTGTTTCTCCTCTCGGCATTCGACTTCAATGTGTAGGGCTGAATCGCGCGATGTCGTCAACTCGGCGTTCAGGAACATCTAGCAAAGTAAGCAACGCGGTAGTAGAAGACGACTGATAGTTTTGTCAGGTTCTGAGCTAAGTTCTGTGGTGTCGAGGGAAATTTGTGACGAAGCTGACGGTAAAGGTCAGCAGAGGTCTGCGGATTTATGCGGGCCTTCGCCTTTTGGCTGTTCGGCGATGCGATGCACGGTTGAGCCTGAGCGACGCTCCGTCAGTTCGCCTCAAAACTTTATGACGATGCCAGCGGACACCCGGCCCTGCTTGTTTTGAGTCTGATCGTTGAACTTGGTCATGAGCCAATCCGCCTGAACCAGTCGAAACCCGATTCCTCTTCGAAACCCGATGTCCAACCCACCGCCAAGAAACATGGCAAATGAGTTGTCGCTCACACCTCCGCCGGAAATGCTGGCCCCGCCGAACAGGGCGTGCACAAAGGGCTGAACTACCGGCAGTCGAGCCGTGAGTACGGGGCCAAAAGTGTAGGTGTAAACCGAGGAGCTGGTCTTGTGCGATTTGTACACACCGCTGAAATCGCCGGTGATTCCGAGCACATGTTTGAAGTTTCCGGTCAACGCGGCATTCCATCCAACGGCGTTATAAGCGGATTCGAGATGCTCGTACTGGGCACCGCCGTAGAGTTCGACTCGTTGTGCGAACGCCGATCCGCATAAGAGACCGGCGAGGAGAATGGCTTGTACGAAGTTCTCTCTCATTCGAATCCTGCTTTCATAAAACCGCGAGTCGACTTAGGAATGGACGATGAAATACGTAGCCGAAAAACCGAGTCTATGATTCGCGGGCGGCTTTCTAATCTGTCAAAAGCGACAGCCGAGTTGTGAAGAGTTCGGGTGTGGGGCGGGGCCGTCTTCGTTGTATGACTCTTTGAACAGTCGACTGGATTCTGACCGATCAAGTCTGCATCACCGACCAACCAGTAGCGGAGAACGCGCGAGTGGTCAGAGACTGGAATGCGCTTGTGGTCTTGGCGACTCGCCGGTTTCGGGGATCTTGATAATCGACCCTTAAGATCGGGAAATCTGCCGCTTGTCAGCGCGCCGGTCATAACCGTTGAAGCATATATCGTAGTACGATATATATAGAAATCGATCTGGTTCATTGTGGAGGTTGGAGCAAATGACGTATCTAAGAGCAACCGTGATAACGGTGGCGTTTTGGATGTTGGCGATGATCAGCTGGGCGCAGACACCTGCGGCAAGTCAGCAGTCGACGGTCTGTCAATTCGCTGACGGCGGGCAATTGTCGGTGCGCTACGATGCGGCTCCGGTACATGGGGACCAACTGCCCGGGGGACACGTCTGGAGTCCGGGGGAACAGCCGATGTATCTGTTTACCACGAAGGCCGTAAAGGCGGGCGATACCGAAATCCCTTCAGGCGCGTACAGCTTATACATCCTTCCCGAGAAGCAGCATTGGACGCTGGTCGTCAATAAAGACGTCAGCAGTAAGAAGTACGATGCACATCAAGACCTGGCTCGTATGCCGATGGATCGAGGCACTATCGACGACGCAGCGAAAGAGGTGAGCCTGATGCTCGGCCATATTGCGCCTAAGCAGTGCAGCCTGCGGTTGTACTACGGCAAGGTCGGAGCGTGGGCGGTATTCACGGAACCATAAATTGGCAGGAGAGGGAATCCTTCGGGAAGAAATACTGTCAACTGAACCGCGTGGTGCGCCACAGCGCAATCCCGCAGACGAGAAAGAGCGCCAGCATCACAATCGAGACGAGTGTGGCCCACGCAAGATTGATGTGCATAGCGGGCAGTCGTGCTCCCAGCCCGAGCACAACGAAGATAGCTGTGGTGCCCGCGATGAAAAGCCAATCGATCCATGTGCGGCGTATGGGGTCGCGGCCAGGTTCCGTGCCCTGCATGCTCGCGTGGACATAGGCGGCGTCGAGGCCGTATCGTTGCGTTTCCCTTTCTGCCGCGCCCTGCCAGTGCAGGTGTTCCTCGCCGGTGGCAGATGAAAATGCAATGGCCATAGCTCCCAACGCCATCGCGACTGAGCCACCCACAACCTGGGCGTAAAGGTGGTGGGTCGTCCCCTGCAATTCGCCAAAAACAAGGATGCCCCATACCAAGCCCCAGAGTTGATTCGTGTTCGACAGGGGAACTCCACGACTGATGCCCACATATTTCGTCGCGTACTGCTGAAACAGGTCGCCGATTACCCAGATGAGTCCGCCGAGCATTAGCCAGAAGAGCACGGGTCGCGATTGCGCGAGATCGTGCCAAATAGTTGTGACTCCGCTGTAACTCAGTGCGAGGGCAACCATCGTCACCAGCTCTCCGACGGTGAAGAAGGTGACGAAGGAAAGCGGATTCATCCCAGTGAGGTACGCCTTGCGGTACGGGACATACATCGTGCCCCACAAAAAACCGGCACCCAGGGCGGCCATGACTCCCGAGGTCGCCCTGCCCGCGGGCGCTTGCGTGGAAGATGCGGACGCGAGTAACGCGGCTCCGGCGAACATGGCGAGCGCACCGCCCAGCACACCGAGCCAGCGAGCAAATCCAGCCTGGCGCAACTCATTAAACAAGGTGAAGCCCCAGAAAATTCCCAGCAGGCTGTTCACGTTCCACAACGGAAAGGCAATGCTGAGACCCACGTCCCGGATCGCATAAACCGTGAGCGTATTGGCCACGGCCCACATAGCCCCCGCCAGCACGGCCCAAACAATCAGATGCGGAGCCTGCTGGACGTCGTTGCGAATTGATGACGTACCGCGGACCAGGGCAGGGAGGCTCCAGCGCGCGAGGAAGACGCCGATCACCATGACGAGGGAAACGGTGGTCGGTGGAATACTCGCGGCGGCGAGCTTGATCGGAGCCTCGGCGCCACCAAGCCAAGCTCCGGCGACGAACCCACACAACACTCCCAAGGTTTGTAACGCGCGTAGGCGAGTCAGCAAAATCGGAGTCGGAGCAACGGTATCGATCGCCATTAGGTTTGCTCACCGAAGACTATGCAAAAGAATCAATCCCGCCAACAGCACGACGAGCGGAATCCAAAGATGGATGTCTCCGATTACTACTTTGAAGAGACTGGCGGGTTTTGTGTCTGGCTCTTTCAGCATCGCGATTGCGGACGGAAATCCGCGTCCGTGAAGCGGGCTAGAGAGTATGGGGTCCAGCGGAGGGGAGTGTCAAATCGTGAGGCGGTTCCACGTGGGGACCGTCCCTCCTCGAGCCGTCTTTAACATTCTTAACAAACTTTACAGCCCGTTCGTCGATACGCGTACCCGAACAATCAAAACTGCGGAAATGCGTTCTTTCAGTAGTCCCGGCAGACCGGTCGCTGATAAACTGAGCGTATCCTCCCCGAAGAATTGTGTGATCCGTGTCGCAAGTGTTCTCAACACTCCGCGACTGCGCGAACAAGTTCCAGATGCCTGAATCCAGAGAAATGCTCTGACGTTTCGACCCACAGTCGACAAGCCGCGGGTACTCGCCAACACCGCATCGTCAACGCGTCGACGTGCATTTCCCTTGTTGTGGGTAGCTGCGTTGTGCGGCATCGCGATTCTTTTGTTCACCGTTGCATTCCTTCAATACCGCTGGAACAAGCAGATCAAACAGGCCACCGAAGTCCGGATGGGAGGCGAACTGGAATCAGTGATGATGAAGTGGCAACTCGATCTGTACGGAGAGTTCTCAACGATATGCGTGGCGTTGCAGGTCGGACCGGATTCAGGCGCACGCGACAGTTGGGAAGACTATCTCGAGCGCTACTACGATTGGGTACGAGCTTCCAAGAATGTTGCACTCGGTCGAGAACATTTATACCAATCGCGATCTGGTGAAAGAGATCTATATCTGGAAAACCAGCCTACAGCGGAATCCGCAGCTGCTAAGGCTTGATGCCGACTTTGGAGAAATCAAAGAAGCCGCCGTCCCCGATGATTTGCGTACGTTGCTCGCTCACCTGCAGGGCCATTCCAGCGATCTCCGGACTGCGCTGCGCGCTTGGGAGCCCAACAGCCCGCCGGTTTGGGGACCAGGAGAATGAAGACGACCAGTCCCGCGACAATCGGCTACGCAGTAACGCCCTTAGGGGCTGGCAGTTTGACGAGAATATCCCGGCGATCGTACACGCGATTCTCCAGCGAAAACCAAGGTCGTCTCGGCAAGAGGTGACCAACCTCGAAGCTGTCGATTGGATGGTCATTGTTCTTAATTTCAACACGATCCGTAATCGTATATTCCCGGAGTTGACGCGCCGCTATTTTGCCGGGGGCCAGGGACTCGACTAAAAGCTAGCCTTCGTCACGGCAGGAAAAGGTGGGAACCTGCTGTACTCGTCAGACCCGGGGTTCGGTATACCGGAGGTCAGCGGATTCGATTCCGCAATGAACATCTTCGGTCTCCGCCCGAGAGCACCGAGGGCAGTTTTTGGCAGACGCTGAAGAACAGCAAATCTGTTCGCGGCGAAGAGTGGCACAGCTTCTCAAGTCCAGTGTGGTTTCCAGTGATCCGGGCGACCTCCAACGGCGCTCCGTGGGTTTTGTTCCTGCAGCACCGGCAGGAGCCGTTTGAAGCAACCATTAACCGGGTTTGGCGAAGCAATCTGGTCACCGGCGGAGTGGTGTTGTTGCTGCTGGCCATCACGATGGTTCTCGTGCTTATCGCGAGTCAGAACGCGCAGAACCTCGCCAATCTTCAGATGGATTTTGTCGCCTCCATCTCGCATGAACTGCGGACTCCGCTGGCAGCGATTCTTTCTGCGGGACAAAACATCAGCGATGGATACGCTCGGAGTCTGCCCGTCTACGGTTCGATCATTACGACACAGGCTCGTCAATTGATCGACCTCGTGGATCAGATTCTGATGTTCGTATCGATGAAGAGCGGACCCAAGGCCTACTCGGTGCGGCAGCTGCGCGTAAGTGAATTGATCGACCACGTTCGGCGGAACACTTCCGTCTTATTTCGAAATTCAGGTTGCGCCGTTGATTTCCAGATTCAAGAGGGACTTCCTCCGATCTGGGGCGATCTGCAGGCGCTGTCACATTGTTTGCAGAACCGGATTGGCAATGCGGTGAAGTATAGATCTTTGAGCCGTTCTACCGCGGCCAGCGCATTCTTGCCGCCCAGATTCACGGTACCGGACTCGGTCTGTCGGTGGCGAAGCATATCGCTGAGGCGATGGGCGGCAGCCTGTCCGTCACAAGCGAGATCAATGTGGGAAGCGTTTTTACGTTACATCTTCGGATCGCCGAAGGCTTCGATTCAAATACTGTTGCCGAAATGGCAAGGACTGTGACCACCAGATGAACGAAAGCATATTGCTGGTTGAAGATGAAGACGCTCTACGGACGACGCTAAGCGACCGACTCCGTGGAGAAGGCTATGTCGTGGCGACCGCCAAAGATGGTGACGAGGGCATGGAGCGGGTCAGTACTTCGCCATATGACCTTCTCATCCTCGATGTAATGTTGCCTTTTCGCAACGGACTCGACCTTTGCCGCGACATCCGCAAGGCCGGAGTGGCGACTCCTATCTTGTTCCTCACCGCGCGCAACGAGATCGTCGACAAGGTCGTGGGTCTAAAACTCGGCGGCGACGACTACGTGACCAAACCATTCGAGGCAGCGGAACTGCTGGCACGCATCGAAGCGTTGCTCCGCCGCGCTCCGATGCAAACGGGACGTGGATTCCACCAAATCGGCGGGATCTCCGTCGACATCGCACGCAAGCAGGTCACTCGTGATGGGAGGCCGGTTTATTTATCCGCGCGCGAATTCCAGTTGCTTCGATACCTGATGGAGCGCACCGGCAAGACCGTTCCTCGGTCGGAACTGCTGCAAGCCGTGTGGGGATACGATGCCACGGCGTATACGCGGACAGTGGTCGTCCACGTATTCAGCCTGCGGCAGAAGCTTGAGCAGGAGCCGAGTAAACCCGAGTTGATCCTCACAGTCTCAGGTGTCGGATACAGATTGGAAGGGGCACTAGGCAACTAAGCAGCAGGGAGCCAAAATCCCACAACCGGACGTTGTCGCTGCAAAGCAACGTTCAGAGTCGTTTCAATGCGGCAAGAATGTTGTCCATGCGCTCCGCAGGCTTCTGACGCCGCCACTCAGGATGCTTCTTCACCATCTCGGAAACTTTACCCATCAATTGCGCTACTTCCTGAAAGGCGGCTTCCGTCTCGGACGGGTGACCCGCGTTTCCTGCCTGCAGGTCCCGTCGATCTTCGAGAGCCGGCTCAATCGGTAGTTGAGTTTGCGGGATGCTCATCGAAGTGAGCATACCGATTTGCCGATGTTAAAAGGGTAAATTCAGAGTTAAATCAGCCATCGATCGTAAAACGGTCCCTGCGAACTCCAGGTCTTGCCTGCACGATGTAAAAAAAGCACACAAGAATCCCGCCGATTTGTAAACGGCTTTACAAATATTACAGGCAGCACACATCACGCTACTGTGAGACCGCCCGGATAACCTCTTCGCGCGCAGCGCGCAGGCTGCTAACCGGATCGCCGGTAGGCAGGAATTCCATTGCGCAATACCGGTCGTACTTGAGCTGCGCAAGCTTGCGGTAAATGTTGGGATAGTGGATCTCACCCGTGCCGGGTTCATGACGTCCGGGAACGTCGGCTATGTGCACGAGTCCCACGACGTCAATGTTCTTGTCGAGTTTCTCGATGAGGTTTCCCTCGGAAATTTGCTCGTGAAAGAAATCGTAGAGGAATCTCACGTGCGGTGATGCGATTTCGCGCACGATATCAAATCCTTCTGAGACCGATGTCAGAAAATATTTCGGATTTTCCTCTGGATCGATGTTCTCGAGCAGCAGCTCGACGTTTTTCTTCGATGCGATATCCGCGGCGCGCTTCAGCCCTTCGACACAGCTCTTGCGCTGATCCGCGTGCGACATGCTCGGAACCTTGTTTCCGCTTAGCACAATGAGCTTGGTGCATTCCAGCTTGTCCATGACCGTGAGCATGGCGTGAACTTCGTCCAGAAAAGCGTCGCGATCGGCGGGATCTGTGAGGCTGCGATGAAGTCCCGCGGTAGCATCGAAGGTGATGCCGAGGTCGCGCTTTTTGCGATTCGCGGCCAGATAGTTCGTATCCGACCAGTCTTTGAATTCGCCAACCAGTTCGACCGCGTGGTAGCCGGCCTGTGCGACTTTGTCCAGGCGCTGCTCAAAAGGGAGATCACGATAGATCGTCCAGAGCATCACGGAGAGAGGGAAGGGCTCGTTCGCTGCAGGAACGGCGGACGCGGCCCCCTCAGCAGATGACAACATTGTGCCCGCGACTGCGCTAGCCACCGCGCGTCCGAAATCTCTACGATTGATTGACATAGTTGTGACCCGAACAGCGGGCAAATTATACGCCGAGGTACATGGGCTGACGGTCGAAACAAAGAACCGAACCCGGGGTTAGTATCAGCAGACAGACTTATGCGAAAACATCTTTTTTCTATCGGCATTGCCAGCGCCATCTTTTTACTATCAATTCTGCCGGCACTCTGTATGGATTCGTCTGCACAGCGGACTCTCTTCGCCGCCTTGAATCGCGAGCGGAAGGAGCAAGGCTTACCGGCGCTGAAGTGGAACGAGGCTCTGGCCAGTGCCGCCCAGGCACACGCCGAAGAAATGGCCCGTCATAATCTGGTTTCGCACACCTTGCCTTCAGAACCGTCGTTGGCGTCTCGCGCGACCAAGGCAGGCGCGCGATTCAGTTGGATCTCAGAAAATGTTGTGCAGTCGTCGAGCGCCGAAGGCGCACACGAACAGTTCATGCAATCGCCGAATCACCGCGCCAACATTCTCGACTCCGATATGGATTCGGTCGGGATCGGTGTCGCCGAGCGTCACGGACAGTTGTTTGTGGTGGAAGACTTCGCGAAGATCAAGTAGTAACAAAGGTCCGTGAAAGGTCTCGCACGCGTCAGAGTGTTTCCATCACCCAACGGTCGTGTCGATACCGGATCACGGGCGCCGCTCCGGCTCCGGGCCACCGGCGCAGGGAACCAATCACCAACTTCGTCCAGAGTTTCGCGATACGCGGCGAACGTGATGCGCGTTTCCCGATCGCGCGGAAAGTGCGGATCGCGTCTACGTTCTTCAACGAATCCAGCTCTTTCTCAATGATCTCGTCCTGAATGCGGTGACAATCTTCAAGATTCTGCAGCCCAAGGGAGTCCGGATGCGAGCGAAACCCGCCAATGAGGGCATCCACCGAATAAAGCTGCGCGTAACGGAAGAACCGAACCCACAACTCGAAGTCACTGGCACTCCGGCGCGAGGCGTCAACTTGTCCTCCCGCGCGATCCCACAAACTGCGCCGCCAGTAGGTCGACTCCTGTTGGATGTAACGATTCGCCCCAGCGAGAAATGGCCATCGCGACCATTGGCGCAGATTTAGAAATTCCACGGCCATGCCGTCGTCGTTGAATCCGGTCGGACGGCCTGTAATCCACTCGACCTGGGGAAACTTGCGAAAGACGCCTCCGACCACAAATAGCGATCCCGCGTGCAACAGATCGGTGGCGCTTATCCAGCCCATGATTTCGCCGGAAGATCGCGCGAAGCCTTTGTTGATCGCGTCGTACATGCCGCGGTCGGGCTCGCTGATCCAGGCGTGCAGATCGGCTTCGTAGCGCCGGATGATTGCCACGCTCCCATCCGTCGATCCGCCGTCGACAATGATGTATTCCAGATTCGGGTAGTTCTGGCTGAGTGCAGATCGGATGGTTGCGTCGAGATACCGCGCCGAGTTAAAAACCGGGGTAACGAGAGAGATCTTCGGCCACGCGTCGTCTGCGACGGGCATTACGAGTTCCTTGGAATGGCATTTTTGGCTGCACCGTTGCGCAGGGAAGAGAACAGCGCCCGCTGCGCGAGCCTCGCCATTCCGAGTGGACGCGAACCGTAGCGCTTCAGCTGTTTCCACAGATGCCGAGGATTGGCGCGGACGCCTTGGGGAGTCAGCCTGTAGGTCGCATCATCGATTGTGTACGCGTAGCGCCAGAAAAAGCCGTTGTCATAATCTCCCGGATTCTGCTCGCAGGTGAGGCGCGCGTTCAGGATGCACTCGTCGCTGGCCATCATCTCTTCTTTGCTCGGACCATAAGTCGTGTGCGAGTAGTCATGATTCTGATGGATGGTCATGACTGCCTTTGAAGCGTCCACAACCTTCGCGCCCACGAAGCGCGCCTTCCAGAGCAGCCAGTTATCCCACCAGAAGCGGCCAATCGCCAGCGCCGGCATCGAAGGATAGAGTCCTCGCGAGAATGCAAAATAATCGATGCTCCGCGCGATCTGAAGCTTGCCCTCCTGCTGTGCACGGTGCCGAAGGTTGGCAGCCCAGTTGTTCTCGAATGCGAGGGGATCGGCGATGTCGAGATCGGTTCGACGTCCGACCATCAGAAAACGGTCGCTCCATCCGGAGACACGCTCGATCGCTCGTGCAAAGTCATCGAACAGAAGAATGTCAGCATTAACGTAACAGAGCGCCGACCCGCTTCCAGTCGCTTCCGCTTGCTGGAAGAGATCGCTGACCAATGGTGTGCCCCACTGGTTCGCCTTCACGTTCGGCACGTGTCGGAGTCCGAATTCGCGTGCGACCTCGGCCGTGCCGTCGTCGGTGCCGAAGAGAATGATCTCGGGCCGTGGATTGAGACGCGTCCAACTGGCGATCGCGTTGCGCTGGATGTTGCCGATGTGTCCCTGAAAACGCTTGGGGGTCGCGAACAGCGTCAGCGTCGCGGGTTCCGGCGAAGCTTCGCTCATACGAAGCCCTCGCCCAGGCCCAGTCCAAGATAGTGGACGCCCGGTTCGTCATGCAGAAACTTGAGCGTGCGCCAGCAATCGATCACCGTCCGCGGCTGATGATTGCGATTGTTCGTCCATTGCTGGCGCGGAATTGAGTTGAATTCCGGCCATGAAGTCGTCAACACGACGACATCGGAGGAATCGATGCATTCGGTCGCGTTCGCCGCGAAACGTAAATTCTCACAGGACGCGCGCGGAGAATTCTTCCCGTAGGCCGGATCGAATGCAATCACTCTTACGCCGCGCCGCGCGAGCTCTTTCGCCAGCAAAAATCCAGCGGCTTCTTCCACCACATCGGTTCCGGCTTTATAAGTCAGGCCGAGGATCCCCGCCGTGTCTTGTGTGCGGTGCTGCACAAGGTCCGCGAGCCACGAGATCTGCGAACGATTGAAACGATCGACCGTTTGTGCAAGATCCGGCGGAACACCCAATTGCGTTGCCAGTTGAGCGAGCGCCAGATTGTCACGCGGAAAGCATGGGCCACCGTAGCTCAAGGCGCCTTTTAGGTACTTGGGCCCAATGCGCGTGTCCAGTCCGAGGGCGGAGGTGATCACGTCGACGTTCGCACCGGGCAAGCGCTCGCAAATCCGAGCCAGCATGTTCGCGTAGCTGATCTTCGTCGTGACGTAAGTGTTGACTGCGAGCTTGGTCACTTCGGCGTTGACGAACGCCATGCGCGCGACTGCCGGCCTGTTTTCGCAGACTTGCGCATAGAGGGACGCGAGTACGTCGCCCGCGCGAGTGTCGCTCTCCCCGACCAACAGCATATCGGGATTGAGAAAGTCGCGAATCACGCTGCCCAGCGCGATGAATTCCGGGCTGTAGCAGAGTCCGAAATCCTTCCCCATGCGTTTGCCGCTGGCCTTTTCGAGCATCTCGCGGACCGGGCCGCCGGTGGTTCCGGGCATCACGGTGCTAGTCAGGCAAACGAGGTGATACTCGGCCTTCTTCGCGAGAGCGCGACCGATCGCCTGGCAAACCGGCTCCACGTAACGTAGCGAAAATCCGCCCGCTGGGTCGCTCGGCGTGGACACGACGATAAACGTGATGTCGGTTTGAGTGACAGCTTGTTCAATGTCAGAAATCGCGGTAAGGCGTCCCTGCCTCTGGCCGAGCAGTTCTCCGAGCCCCGGTTCGTTCACGGGCGGCTGGCCATGATTGATCGCATCGATCTTTCGCGCATCATTGTCGACGCCCACAACAGAGAGACCCTTCGCAGCCAGGCAAGCGGCGAGCGGTGAACCCAGTTTCCCGAGGCCAATGACGCAGGCTTTCATGGTCATTGGCGAGCCTCGGCGGTCAGGCACAGGTGCCAACCGAACTGGCGCTCCATCCACCGGAAGACAGGATTGGGTGTCCAGCTCCAAGGCCAGTCTTTGACGTATTCGTATTTCACGTATTGCGGAATTCGATAAGGAAAGATGTGGTTCACAAAAATGTCGGTTGCCTTGAAGCCTGAAGACTCGATGAGCTGGCGTCCTTCTTCGCGCGTGTAGGTGTACGTCACGGGACACCCAGTCTGCGCTTCGGAGTGCTCAGCGACAAGTTCCTTCAGCCGCCAGAATTGTCCTTTGCCGTATCCCATCAAAATCCAGAACACCTTCCAGGAGTGCCGGTAGTAGACCATCAGCTTGATAGTCGTTCCCGGCCGCGCATATTGGCGCAATTGAGCCATCACGCGCTCGGGATGGGGTGTGTGGTGAATGACGCCAAACGAGTAGATCAAATCGTAAGCCTCGACCGGCACGAAGCTGCTGAGCTCTTCGGCGCTACCGGAGTAAAAGCCCACCTGATCCTGCAGGCCGTACACTTCCACGCGCTTAAGAGCGAGTTCCAACGACTGCGGAGACAAATCTACCGCTGTAACGTGTGCGCCATTCCTCGCAAAATTGACGGTGTCCGTCCCGATGCCGCAGCCGATTTCCAAAACCTTCTTTCCGCGCCAGCGTTCGAACTGCGCGAAGCGGGGAATATGCGGCTCGACGAAATACTTGCGCGCTTCGACTTCATCGAAATATTCGCGCGAGCCGACCGGCTTGGGTGAATGACGAATGTTGCACGGACGGCGATCCCAATAACTGCGAACCTCATCGACCGTGACTTGCGAAAAATCAGACATATTCAATTCGATGCTGAAAGCTCAACTCCCTGGATGCAGCGGTTTTTCTTGCACACGAAAACACAACGATTTCGGTTCCTGCATCCCTTCTTTACGATGAGATCAACTGGATGAAGCGTGGCCAGAAGCTTGCGCGGCTTCATGCATTGTTTCAGTCTGCCATTTGCCCGGCAGTAAGTGCTGGAAGCCGTCCAGCCTTGCGGAGTTCGTTTTCTATCCACTTGTAGGTGATCGCCAAACCCTCTTCGAGATCAATCTTGGGCTCCCAGCCGAGTACCTGATTCAGCAAGGTGTTATCGCTGTTGCGCCCGCGCACTCCCTGGGGCTTGGTAGAATCATGCTGCTTCTTAAGCTTCTTACCCGCGATCCTCGAGATGATGTCGATGAGTTCGTTGATTGTCACCAAGCGGTCATTGCCGAGGTTCAACGGTTCGGAGTGATCACTCGCCATCAGGCGAACGAGTCCTTCCACGCAGTCGTCGACATACATGAACGACCGCGTCTGCTCGCCATCGCCCCACACTTCAATCGGACCGCCATCCTCGGCGAGCGCCACCTTGCGCGAGATTGCCGCCGGAGCCTTTTCCTTGCCGCCTTCGTACGTGCCCAACGGCCCATAGACATTGTGAAAGCGCACGATCCGCGTCTCAAACCCGTAGTCTTTCTTGTAGTACCGGCAGAGTTCTTCGGCGAAAAGCTTCTCCCAGCCATAGCCGGGCTCGGGGTCGGCCGGCATCGCGTCCGATTCTTTCAAGGGCGTAACATCGGGATCATTTTGCTTGTATTGCGGGTAGACGCACGCCGAGGACGAAAACAGGAAGCGGTTCACGCCATTCAGCCGGCTCGCATCGAGCATGTGGGTGTTGATCAGGATATTGTTGCGGGAAATATCGGCGTGATTGGCCGTAATGTAGCCGATCCCGCCCATGTCGGCGGCAAGGTTATAGACCTGGTCGATGTCCTTGGTTGCCTGCAGACAGTTTTCCCACAACCGCAGGTCCAGCAGAGCGAAATCGTCCGCGGGACTGGCTTCGTAGTCGGTGGGTTTCACGTCGATGCCGCGAACCCAAAAGCCATCCTTTTTCAGGCGCTTGACCAGATGATGACCGATAAATCCGCCGGCGCCGGTCACCAGAATCCGGGGGGTTGCTTTCACGTAGGAACTCCAATTAGAGCTAATTAAGGAAGCTCCATTGTATCGAGATCCGACCTATACCATCAAGCTAAGCTACGGATTCAAAACGGGAGAAGCAATCCTAGCACGGTCCGTTCCGAGTGCAAATGCCTTCACTGTTGTGTTATGGTGTTCGGCACTAACGAGCCATTCCCCTGTATTTGCAACGCATTTAGTCTTGCCTGAGTGGAAGCGTAACTGCACCGAAGTTGGTGAAGTTTCCCCCGACTTCGATCCCGCAGACCCTAAAGCAAGACTGTGAGTAGGAGTTGTTGTGATCGACCCTAACGCAACACGTGTGCGCGTTCGTCGTCGCACGCGACGGCACCGTCGCAATCGCCACTATCGTCGAGTTCTGTTCTGCGCGGTGTTTCTCCTGGGAGGATTGGCAGGAGCAGCCCTGCTGCCGTTCGATTTTGCCTCCTACCTCCGGTCTTCTTTCAGGTCTCAGCCTGCGGCGCAGTGGGGCAATACCGACGTCCATCGCGAGCTGGCTTTCAGTGCCGCTCCCGATTCCGAAGCGCAACCGAGCGTTGCGAAGCCCCCACGGCCGGTCTATCCGTATTCGCTGGTTCCCGGAGGAGTGCACGATCCCAAGGAGCTGGCAGAGGCGTTCGAACACGATCCGGTGCTCGCTTCTCACTACAAAGGATTCGATTTTCGCCGTGCACGCGTGGTTCAGTTGACGGAGGACCGCACGGTCTATCTGTCGTACCGCATCGCCGGCCACGTTTACTGGACAACCAAGCGGGTCCTGCTCCGTAAGGGCGAAAAAGTAATCACGGACGGCAAGATGACCCTGCGCACCCGCTGCGCGAACCAGGTCTCGGAAACCGCCCGCAAGGAAGTATCGCCGCAGGAACCACCCATCGCGAAGATGGAGGATCCCGTCAAAGTCGGCGCCGGAACAGTTGCGCCTTATCCGGTTGATTTCGACTCCGCTCTGACACGCCCAGCGCTGCAATCTTTCGGACCCGCGATTCCCGGCTACGGTCTCATCGCGAACAACGGTGGAGCACTCACGCTCTATCCCCCTCCGCTGCCGAGTTGCGGCCCGGGAAAGACGAAGAAAGGCAACGGCGGCACCGGGACGTCGGATTCAGGCTCTGAGTCAAGCGGCGGAAAAAAAGGGAAGAACAATGCCGGTTGCGGCGCGCCGCCCGCCGAAGTGCCCGAGCCCGGGACGGTGATCCTGTTTGCGACCGGACTGGCAGCAGCGTTCACCCGCTATCGCCACCAACTTGGCCGCAGCTAGCTCAATCGAGAGAAAGTCCCTCGCAGCTTTGCTGACCGCCCAGCAGATCACATGTTGGGGCCGTTACTAGCCCCTTGCTGCATGAGTCATTCTCTTTTAAGCTCTCCGATTACTTTTCAGCCGGGGTTTTCGCGTGCGCCGATTTTTTCTCTGCATCCTCGCTTTCTTTGGGTGTTGTTTCGCCGCTGATACCAGCAATCCAATCCGTCTCAAGGTCGATCTGACGGACGCTCCTCGCAACTTCTTCCACTCGGTTGAAACCATCCCCGCCACGGTGGGCGACGCAGTCTTCGTCTATCCCAAGTGGATTCCCGGCAATCATCGGCCGAGTGGCCCCATCGCGAACCTTACGGGTCTTCATTTCCGCGCCGGATCGCAAGAGCTCACCTGGCACCGCGATCCGATTGAGATGTACTCGTTCCACGTCGACGTTCCGACAGGCGTCACCGAGGTGGAAGCAACGTTCGATTTGATCTCAGCGGATAGCGCGGGCGGCGGCGGCCCGGCAGCCTCCAGCAATCTACTCGATCTCAACTGGAACCAGGTCGTGCTGTATCCGCAGGGACTCGCGTCCGATGCGGTGCAGGTGGTGCCCTCGGTCCATCTGCCCGAGGGGTGGAAGTTCGGCACAACGCTGACCACCGCGCATTCGACCGGCAGCGATGTTGAGTTCAACCCCGTGTCGCTGACCACTCTGGTCGATTCTCCGCTAATTGCCGGTGTTCATTACAAGCAGATCGAACTCGTTCCCGCAGGGGAAATGCCCGCGCATTTCATCGACATGGTCGGCGACTCCGAAGAAGCAATCGCCATGTCGCCAGCAGACATCTCGGCTTATCGCAAGCTCGTCGCCGAAGCCGACGCGCTTTTCGGCGCTCATCACTATCGCCAATACCACTTCCTCTACACGCTGAGCGGAGTCGTGGGACATCACGGCCTCGAGCACCACGAATCAAGCGACAACAGCACGGGCGGGCGCACGCTGCTCGATCCCGCCGATCACATGCTCGATGCCGCCCTACTTCCGCACGAATTTACCCACTCGTGGAATGGCAAATACCGTCGGCCTGCAGGACTCGCCACCAAGAATTATCAGGAGCCGATGATCGGCGACCTGCTCTGGGTCTACGAAGGCCTCACGGAATATCTCGGGGACGTGCTCACTGCGCGTTCGGGTCTGTGGACGCCCGAACAATATCGCGACGCGCTCGCCTTTACCGCAGCCGTACTCGATCATCGCGCAGGACGCACCTGGCGGCCGCTCGAAGATACGGCCGTCTCTGTGCAGACACTGCGAATGCTTGGCTCGCAATGGCAGAACTGGCGCCGCAGCCTCGACTACTATCCCGAGGGCGAACTGATCTGGCTCGAAGTCGATAGCATCATTCGTCAACAGACCAAGGGCCAGCGATCGATGGACGACTTCTGCCGCCGCTTTCACGGTGGCGAAAGCGGCTCACCGAAAGTCGTGCCGTACACCTTCGACGACGTGGTCCGCACGCTGAACGAAGTCACGCCTTACGATTGGGCCTCGCTTTTGAAGGAGCGTGTAAAGAACACGAGCACGCATGCGCCGCTCAGTGGCATCGAGCGCGGCGGATGGAAGCTGGTCTACAACGAGAAGCCGAACGGCTTTCTGAGCGCGCTTCAAAAGGATGGCAAACACACGGACCTTACCGACTCGCTTGGCATCTCGGTCGGGCGCGACGGCGAGCTCTACGATGTGATCCACGGCTCGGCTGCGTTTACGGCGGGGCTTGGACCCGGAATGAAGCTGATCGCAATCAACAGCCGGAAGTATTCCTCCGACCTGCTTCGTGATGCACTTAAGTCTGCTCACGAAACACATCAGCCCATCGAAGTCATCGCCGAGGCAAGCGAGGTCTTCAAGATGTACTCGATTCCTTACTACGACGGCGAGAAGATCCCGCATCTCGAACAGGTCCAAGGTCAACCCGACATTCTTGGCGCGATTCTCAAGCCGAAGACCGGAACGAACTGAAGCTCGATCTCAGACCTACAAGAGGGAATCGAACGATCGAAATATCCAGAATGTGCAATACCTTTCACTTGCGGTCTCGGCCAAATCCCGGTTATTGCGCCTAAATGCCGCATTAACATTCCCGTAACAATTCATTTCGTGATGGCCGCCCAACTGCTCTTAATCCATGTAAGTCTATTTACTTAGTAGACTTTCGGTAGTCAATGCAACGGAAACGAGGAATATGGGGAAGCTCATTCTGGTGAGGCATGGACACACGTCGCTCAATAGTCCGGGAGCGGACGAGAGGCTCCGAGCTTGGCTCGATATCCCGCTCGACGACAAAGGGAAACAGGAAGCCGTCGAAACGTCTGAGATCCTCAAGGGCTATCCCATCGAAGTCATTTATTGTTCCGACCTGCGGCGCGCCCGCCAGACCGCAGAGATCCTCCGCCGAAGGGTGCAGGCCCCAGTGATGGCAACCAAGGAACTCCGACCGTGGAATTTAGGCGCCTTCGGTGGACAGCGAATCAAAGACATCATCCCTTTCCTTAATCTGCTGAATCAGCACCCGGATTTGGCTGCACCAAGCGGCGAATCGTTCTACCAGTTCTATGGCCGCTATTCGCATCGTCTGAAACAACTGCTGGCGTTGGCCGACACGACCACCGGGCACGTCCTGGCGGTGACGCATGTCCGCAACTTGCTTGCTGCCACGACGATCATTGAAGACGGCGATTCCGCGAAAGTGCCGGTTCGAGGCGGCCCGAGCACGGGAACGGTCAGTGTTGTCGAAAAGATTGAAGGTCGGTGGAAGATCCGGCGCCATGATGGACGCGAAATCGTTCAACCGCAGGACGCGCATGAACCGGACACCACTACCTTTCCGGTCAAGCAAACAGCGGAACCGGCTGCATTGGTCAGTTAAGGCGTAATTCCGCAATCGCGAAGCTCGAAACTGGGGACACCGGCAGCACGCATCAAATCGAATTCTTGAGGCGCACGAGAGGAATGATCTACGGCATAAAAAGCACGATCAACTATGTGCTCGGCACCGATCAGGCAGGGCGAAACTTTCGCGTCTATCCTGACGACACCTTCATCGTCTCGTATGCAAGGTCCGGAAATTTGTGGACACGATTCCTGGTCGCGAACCTCGTACATCCCGACATCGAAGTGCGACTCTCGAACATTGAGGAACTGGTTCCCGATACATGTAATCAGTCGAACCGCGCTCTCCTTCGTACGCCAAGGCCTCGCTACATCAAGAGCCACCAGTACTTCGATCACCGCTATCGCCGAATTGTTTATGTTGTCCGTGATCCGCGAGACGTTGCACTCTCCTACTACCACTTCCAGCGAAAGTATCGCCAGATTGACGATGCGTATCCCCTGGAACGTTACGTCGAAGATTTCATCAAGGGGACGCTTGGATCGGAAGACTGGGGGACCTGGAAAGAGAACGTAGCGAGCTGGGTTAGCACTCGCGGTGGTGATTCGAACTTCCTCCTACTCCGATACGAAGATATGGTCCAAGACGGGCCGCGAGAGATCGAACGGCTGGCGACGTTCCTCGGCGTCAACGCCGGACCCGATCGAATCAAGCGAGTCCTCGAATTGAGTGCTGCCGACCGGCTGCGCATGCTCGAGAAAGAAGACGCGCAAGTATGGGTCGGAACCAAGAATCGCCGTCAGGACATCCCCATGATTCGCGCTGCGACATCGGGTGGTTGGCGAACCTCGTTGCCCGAATCTTGTGTTGCCTGGATAGAAGAGGCATGGGGAGATCTGATGACAACCCTTGGCTTCGAGCTCACTACGAAAGATCGCCTGCAAGAACGACCGGCTGCGTCGACGTATAGCGCAGAAGTTTCGCCCTCTTACTGAAATCCGTGAGAAGGCTGCGTCCCTGCAGCCAGGACTTCACACAACTTCCGCACCCTGCGCTTCGACACCCACATCTGATCTATCTATGGAAAAAGAACAGGCGACGTTCCAATTGCAGGATACGATTGCGTTGCTCGAACGCACTCCCGCGACGCTCAACGTTCTGCTGCGCGATCTGCCGGAATCGTGGACCCGCAGCAATGAGGGTGAAAAGACCTGGAGCGCATTTGAAGTTGTCGGCCATCTCATCCACGGCGAGCGCGCGGACTGGGTTCCGCGCGTCAAAACGATCCTCGAATTTGGAGATACAAAAGCGTTCGTGCCATTCGACCGCTGGGGTCACGAACGCGAAGTTCAGGGCAAGTCTCTCGCGCAGTTGTTGGACGAATTTGCCCGCGTGCGTTCCGAAAATCTCGCCGAGTTGCGCAAGTTGAACCTGCAGTCCGCGGATTTTGAACGGCGCGGGAAGCATCCTTCGTTGGGCCCGGTGACAATGTCGCAGCTACTGGCGACCTGGGTAGGACATGACCTGACGCACCTGCACCAGATCTCGAGGATCATGGCGCATCAATATGCGGAGGCTGTGGGGCCATGGAACCAATATCTGGGTGTCATGCACTGCGCGGGACACAGCTCAGCTTCATAGACAGCTGCCAGTCGATACCCAACCTTCTTCTGTCCGTCGGGCGGACACATCTCATCGGCTAGTGCACGTTCACGTTCGTGCTGGCATTGAGGCTGCTCGACCCCTGCGCGAATGAGACGGTGATGTTCGATTGCCCCGCGCCCACCCCATGCGCCAGCCCCGGAGTCGTTCCCAGGTTATCGACGGTAGCGACCGTGGTCACGCTCGACGTCCAATTGGATTGCTTGGTGAGGTCGGCGGTGGTGTTATCGGAATAGTGGCCCGTCGCGGTAAATTGCACCGTTCCGCCAACAGCTATGCTTGGGCTGATCGGCGCGATATCGATGGTTTGCAAGGTGGTTCCCGAATAACTGCTGCCGCAACCCGAAAGATTGAGGGTAAGCGCCAACAAAAAAGCCAGTTCGAGGGTCACAAGGGGCGTACGCGGCATAGCACGGCTCCAGAGGATTGAAGATTTAGTGGCCCGGAGAACACACCAGCGGCAGGTGCGGGTACTGTACGTCAGCCTGATGTAGCGGTCAATTTTTCGGGATCTCTTGGCCGGTATGGGGATAATTAGCTTCTCCGGAAAGTGCCCAATTCCTCAAGACTTCGAAAACAGGGCTAAAAGTCTGGTATCCCGGCATCTTGGGTACTACGACTAACGTGTAATTTTCCACCGGTCTCCGCTGCTACAATTCCCGGTAACCCTAAGTGTGTCAGGTGTAAGAATGACTTTCTCCCCCAAGATCGTCTGTGTGTCCATTCTGGCGGCCTTTTCGGCCGTTATGATTCCCACAAATATTGCCGCGCAGAATGCACAGGTACGCCACGTCAGCGTGGCCAATTCCGGCGGCGTCACGGAAATCAAGATTGAAACCACCAAGCGCGTCATGCCGCTTACGCAGGTGCTCACCGAGCCTGATCGCCTGGTGATCGATTTTCCTGACGCGTTGCCAGTTCCGGAGTTGCACGGCGTCGCCGTTCGTCAGGGCGAGGTCAAAGGAGTGCGGACCTCGTTGCTTTCTGCCAAGCCTCCGATGACTCGCGTTGTGATTGATCTGAAATCGGCGCAGGAGTTTCGGCTAGTACCGACAAGCACCTCTGTGACGATCAAGTTGCTCGGAGCGAGCTCGCAGTCGACTCCGACTGAAGTTGCGAATGAGGCGACGCCTCCCGCGGAAGCCGCGCATCCGGCTGAACCGAACGCGTCGCCAGCGCCCCCAGCTGTAGCGCACACTGCGCCAGAGCCTGCGGCCACACAGCTCGCATCCACACAGCCTGCGCAAGCGTCTGAACCCATCCGAGAAGCCGCATCGGCCACGCCTGTTGCGACGCCTGCTCCTGAACCGCCGAGGCCGCAGTTGACGGTTCGTGCCACGCAACCGCAAATGGCATCAGCGGAAACGCCGACTCCGAAAGCATCACTCGTGACCACTGCCAAGCGGCCGATGATCACCATCGAGCGGACTGCCGCCGCGCCGGCAGAGGCAACCCTCACGACGGCGACCGTGGTCAAACCTGCGATGGAGGCCGTCGCTCCGGCCCCAGCACCTGTTCCTCCACCTTCCGCGCCTGCCAATGGCACCGCACAGATCCGCAAGGTCGCCGTGCTCAAGTCGGGCGGCGCAATGGAAATTGAGATCGAAACCAGCCAGCATGTGGTCCCAGCCACGCAGCTGATCACCGGGCCAGACCGTCTTGTGCTCGACTTCGCAGGATCTCTTCCTGGACCGCAGTTGCGCGCGATGAGTGTGAATCAGGGACAGGTCAAGGGTGTGCGCGCTGCGCTGCTAAGCGCGAATCCGCCGGTGACCCGCGTGGTCCTTGACTTAAAGTCGCCGCAGGAATTCCAGCTGTTCCCATCGACCAAGTCTGTAGTCGTGAAGCTGCCCGGATCTCTCGCGCCAGCGTCCGCGCCCGCCGCACCTGCTGCCGCGTCAAACGACGCGTCTACCGAAGTCGCGGCTGCGCCGCCTGAAGCACCCAAGGTCACCGTGACGTTCCAGGACGGTAAGCTGCGCTTGTCTTCGGAAAAGGGCTCGCTCGCAGATGTGCTGAACGAAGTTCGGGCGCAGACCGGCGCTGAGATTGCTATTCCTGCCGGTGCCGAGCAGGAGAAGGTGGTGACGACAATTGGGCCTACGAATCTGCGAGACGCGCTCTCGCAGCTGTTGAACGGCTCGCGCTACAACTTCATCATCGTAGGCACCGACGCTGATCCGAATCAGCTCGAACGAGTAGTTCTGACGCCGAAGGCAAACTTCGACGCGAACGAGGTTGCGCCGCAAGAGCCACAAGCGCCGGCGCCCGTTGCGGCGATGGCTCCTCCGCCGCGCAGCGTGCGTTCGGTGCGGCGAAACGTTCTCAACACTCCACCACCCGTCCTCAACACGCCGCCACCGCCTCAGACAGAAGTTCCTCCCACAGACGACGCGCAGCCGCAAGGGGATTCCAATCCTCCACCGGATACGACGCCGCAGCCGGGAGATCCGCAGGCTCCGCCCCAATAACCGTTCAACGAACAGATCGTTTATTGATGGATGAGACGCACCGGAACGGCAGATGTGCTGCCGGGAAACACCGGTGTGCCGGAAGCCGCGTTGCCGCAACCGGCAACGTTGAGAACTGTTGCGGTAAAGGAGCCCGCTTTGGGCCCGCCACCGCCAGGCCATGTTCTGTTGATGAAAAGCTGCAAGAAGCCGACGATTGGCGCGCCCGCTGTCGGAGGAGAACCGTTTGCCGGGGCGGATGTGAGCGCTGCTACGTCGTCGTATACGGGTACGGTGACGATGGAATCGCTCGTGGTGACGTAGTCACCGGCGGACAAGCCCGGCGTGCCCATGAGTGGATGGTTGTCGCCAAGCTGGATCTGCAACGGGTACGTGAGCCCTGTGCCCGGCGGCGCAGGGTTGTTATTCCCCTGTAGCGCATCCTGACCGTTGGCGGGCTGCTCGTGAATCAGACATTGGACCCCGCTTTGCGCCGGACCGCCGCCGCCGTCGGGGTACACCGTGGTGTCCACGGTGAGTGTATTCTGCGTCGCACCGGAAACGGTCGTACTGCAACTCAGCGGGGTGGAGTTGTAGCATTCAATATTCTGTTCGAAATTGGTGCCGCCCCCGCATGTTCCGGGACAGGCGGTGGGAGTTCCTGGAATCGCCGCAGGATAGTACTGACCCGCTTGTGGCGCGCCGGGCGTACATCCCGGTCCAGCACCGCAGTTGGACTGGAGGATGAAGACTTCGCCGATCACGCCGCCGGGTGCTTGTCCGGGGCGCGTCAGTGCTCCCGTAGAAACGTTGAAGAATGTTGTTGCTGAACCGGCGCAAGATGCTCCCGTCGCTCCCGGATCGCAATTAGGTAATAGGAAGGGTTTCACGCCACGAGCGATCACCGGCATCGCCGTACCGCCTCCAACACTGGAGGAATTCGACGGATTGAACGCTTCGGCCGTTGCCGTCGCGGACACGCTTAGTGCGGCGCGACTCCAGATGCGCGAGAAAAACGTTGGCACGTTTGGCCGAGTGACCGTGACAGCAACTGTTGGATTGATCCCGAAGCTAGGCTGGCCGTTGTTCGGATAAGTGACACTCACGTCCGCCGTTTGCACCGGCCGTCCTGAGATCGCGATTTGTTGGGCGACGCTCTGTGCAGCCTGGGTGGCGTAACCCTGGGCTGTGGTTTGGAGACCGGAGTTCCCAGGATCTCCTGTCACTCCGGCATCGACCAGCATCTTCGCTGCGGCCAGCGCGGCCGAGTCAGCCGCGCGTTGCGCCTCGCTACGAGCCGCGTACATGGTGATGACGTCAATCGCAAGGGCCACCATACCGAGCATGGCCACCATGGCAATCGCGACGAGGACCATCGTCACGCCACGTTCTCCGTTCCTTGTGTGTTTTCGGCCGCGATAGCGCATGGGTGTTTAGGTCTGATTTTCCATCGTGGAATTCACGACGATGTTCGTGGCCCCCGGATAGGTCGCACCCGATACGAGGATGCCGATGACGCGGTTGAATTGCCAGCTGTATGGATAGCTGATGGTGACGTCGGTCGAAATGACCTTCACCGAAGTACCTCCAGTTGTAACGCTGCTGGTGAAGATATTGCCGCGATCGACTGTGAGGGTGAGAGTCCCCCCGTTGGGGCAGGTCGCAGTGAAGGACCATGCCCATGGCGAGGTTCCACCTACGGGCGTGGCCGCCGAAGTCCCGACACCGCAGTCGTTGATCTTCGCATTCTGCAGATAATTCGAGACGAGGTCACGAACGGCGAGCACAGAAGCCGGTGAAGCAGTTGTCAGATCCGCTGTGGTCTCGCTCGATCCCAAGCGCGCTGCTTCCCGCGCCGCGTTGGTGAGCTTCTGCTTCAAATTGAAGGCATTTCCGAAGTCGAAGATCCCGATCGTCAATACCATCAGCAAGGGAAGCGCGACGGCGAATTCGGCAATCTGCGCGCCGCGCGTATCACCACAGAGAAAACGCCAGGAGCGCCGCAGATTCGCAATGATCGAACTCGCCGTCACTGCTGATTCTCCGTCTGCATCTGCGCCGAAGCTTTCAGGTTCAACGTGAATCTCTCGTAGGGCAGTTCGAAATTATAGGGATACTGAAAAGATACGACCGTTCCGCAGGACTGGGTCGCGCTCGCCGTGGGAGTGAGCGCTACATTCTGTTGCACGCAGATCGAGGGTGTTGCTCCTGTTCCTGCCGGATCGCACGCAACCGTTGTTCCACACGCGACTGACCCGCACGCACACGCCGTGGGATTTCCGGGAGTAACTGCGTTCACGTCCAGGTGCGAAGCTTTCAGCGTGGGTCCAACAAAGTTGGTCGCGATCTGTGCCGCAGTGGGTACTGTATTCATGCAGGTCGCGCAATCGGTCACGACAGCACCGCGCGCGCCTTGCATCGCGGCCTGCGTGATTGTGCCGTAGATATTGTACGCGCGTCCGAATAAGAAAATCGCGAGGACAACCATGAACAGCACTGGCAACACGGCGGCCGTTTCGGCGATTTCAGCGCCGTTCGTTTCGCGCAACAATGTTTTGCAAGCTCGCATGATTCTCAAACGGTTCCCAAGGCGCGCCGCACTCCAAACCACAATAGAAGCACGGTTACCGCGACCGCAACGCCAAAGGGAATCTTCGCAGATTCGGGATTGTCGAGCGAAACTTCGCGTCCGGGCAAGTGCAGACTAAAGAACGCCGCCAGCATGTGGGCGATATTGCGTGCGCTTTGGCGCACACGGCCCTTGTACACAATTAATCCGATCGCCATGATTCCAGCGACGAAAATCGAACCCACCAGCACGACAATCAATCTTGTCGGCCCCAAACACGCTCCGAGCGCGCCAGTCAGCTTCCAGTCGCCGGCGCCGAGCGCGCGAATCAGCACGAACGGCAACAACACCAGCAAGCCCAGTCCTGCGCCGAGCAGGGAACTCTTCGCGCCGGGCCAGCCTGCGACCCAAGTGTTGACCGCGATTCCCGCGAGCAATCCCGGAACCGTCAGCCAGTTCGGGATGCGGCGATAGCGCAGATCCAATCCGCCAGCCCAAAGGGCGAGAAATCCGGCCAGAAGCCAGCCGCTGTCTTTCATGCCCGAGAACTCACGAGAACCGTGGATGGGTGAACCTGTGCGAGAGAAATCATGACCAACGGTTCCTGGCAACGGGCCTGAGGACTGCGCCAAAGTCGGACGAAAACGCGCAAACGCCTGCTAATGCGCGGATTTTCACATGTTCAGATGGGCAAGTCAATGAAGAGGAAGGACAGTATCCTGAATTGTTCATAGCGAAGAATCGGCGCAGGGGCGTTCATTCTCTCGACGTCGATAGCACATGAGGATTATCTTGCAACTTCAACAAAACAAGAGGCCCGGCGATTGCCGGGCCTGGTTGGAATTTGAAACCTGATGTTCGGTTTACTGCGCTAGCGAACGCGTTGAGTTGTGCGAGGCGATCACTTCCTTGGCGTGATCTTCGAGAGCGCGCGCTTGGGGCAGAAGTTCGAGCGCCTTCACGATCTGCGGGTCATTCTCAGCGCGGATCTTGAGGCCTTCGTCCTGACCGAACTGATCCACGAAAATCTCGCTCTTGATGCTGTAGCGGAGCCAGTCGTTGTTATCGACCAGGTCAGACTCGGTGTACGCAATCTTCTCTTCGTCCAGGAACTTGCGGAACTCCTGCATGAGGTTGTCGTCGACGGTGAAGTTCTTGGTGACGCTGTTTTTCACGACATAGCGTTTCGCGAAGTTGAAGAACGCGTAGTGCTGAAGCAACGTGTCCTGGAAGTGATTCGACTTCACGGCAGGAACGCTGACGTCGGGGGTGATACCACCACCGCCGTAAACGGTGCGTCCGCCGTCGGTGAGCTTTACTTCTTTGTTGGCGGCGTTAGAGTCGACATCGCGATTGTAGTAATAGTCATATAGCGAAATATTGGAATAGTCACGCTGGATGAGGCGGCCGCTGGGCGTGTAGTAGCGGGCGGTGGTCAGAGCCAGACCGGTGTTCTCGGCCAGCGGATAGACCGTCTGCACGAGGCCTTTGCCGAATGTGGTTTCGCCGACGATCAGGCCGCGATCGTGATCCTGAATCGCACCCGCAACGATTTCTGCCGCCGAAGCGGTGCCTTTATTGACCAGCACCACCATTGGATATTCGCGTCCACCGTTGCCGTGGGTCGCGGTGTAGCGCTTCTCGGGTGACGAGCGGCCGTGGTGCGAAACGATCAGCTGACCCTTCTTCAGGAATTTGTCCGCGACCCCAACGCCTTCACTGAGTAGTCCGCCGGGATTCTGGCGAAGGTCGAGAACGAGTCCTTTCAGATCGCCGAACTTGTCGAGCGCGTCGGCAACTTCATGTTCGGTGGTTTCCTGGAAGCCGGTAATGTGGATGTATCCGACGCCGGGCTTTATCAGGAATGCCAGGTCAACGCTGTTGCGCGGAATCTCGTCGCGCACGAGGCTGAACTCCATCGGCTTATCGACGCCTTCACGCAGGATCGTGATGTGGACAGTCGTACCTTTAGGTCCCTTGAGCAGGTCGGCGACATCCGAGGTGCTCATGTTGTCGGTGGACTTGCCATCGACGGCGATGATCACGTCTCCGGGGTGAATGCCTGCTTTATATGCCGGAGTTCCGACGAACGGGAAGATGACGATAACTTTGTTATTGCGCGGGCCGACGGTCATGCCGACGCCGTAGTACTTGCCGCGCTGTTCTTCGCGCAGCAACGAATACGATTTGGGATCAAAGAAGTTGGAGTGCGGGTCGAGCGCGTGCAGCATGCCGGGAATCGCGCCGTTGTAGATGGCCTTGTCGGCATTCACCGGTTCGGCATAGTTGTCCTCGACGACCTGATACACCTGCGTGAACTGCTTCAGGCTGTCTTTGACGTCGGAGTCACCACTCGGCGGCGTGTACGGGCTCTTCTGAGCGAAGACCAGTCCCAAACAACCGCAGGTTACGAGGATTACTACAACGAGGAAGAGAGAACGACGAGAACTACCAGCCATCTTGTGTTTCCTTGAGTTTGGGGCACAACGGGGCCCCGAATGCTGCACAATCTGCGCAGTATAGCATGCGTAACCGTGTCGTAATGAGACGGATTCTGCTTCGGGAGGTTACCAAAGCGGGGAGCCGACCTCTACATGGTTCTGATGACGAAATCGATAGTTTTGATGCGCGAAACATGGAAAAACTGCCGCTAGCTAATAGCTTGTAGTTCGCTCATCGGACCCGGTGTAGCATTTGCTGAATTCCGGCGGAAAATCATCGCATCCAAGACCCGTTGCTGGCTCCTGTCAAAGTTTGCGAGAGCCTCAATCCGGTTATCCCCTCCCCCCGCCATCTTTCTCGCTCAATCATTTACGGAGATTCCGGCGCAAAATCTCTGAGTTCAAAGGGCTTATGCACAAAATATTCCGGATAAAGGGGTTAAGCTACATTTCGCGATCAAGATGCTCTTGGCAGATACGAGTTCACCTCGAGCTGGAGAATCGCGTGAAAACATCTTGGGCGATCCGGAATCACCAGTCTGGGTTGATCGTCACAAGAGAAAAAATTCGACCCAGCCACTCAGGGGTTCAAGGGACTGTGACGGTCACTGTCGCGGTGCTGCGGTCGTATTGATTGGTGGCGTACAGGGTATAGGTCGTGGTTGCCGACGGTTTGACGACGACGCTTGTTCCGCGGACGGCTCCGACTCCCGGGGAAATGATCAGGAACGTGGCATTACTGACAGACCAAGAGAGCGTGACACTGCCGCCAGCAGAAGTACCGGTCGGATTTGCAGCGAAGCTGTCGATGGTCGGAGCCGAGCCGCTGGGGAGGTTCGACGATGTATAGACCGGGTTGATCGTCACTACTTCAAAGGCGGTCGCCGGGACGTTCTTCAACGTATCGAGATCGCTCCCCCAACGGGAGTCGGAGGCGCCAGTGACATAAAGGGCGCTGCCGTTGTCGGCGAGGATGAGGCCGTATTTCTTCATTGCGTTCAGGATGGCTTGCATCTGGGCCGAGAATCCCGAAACGTCGTAACTCGCTTTGAGCCGAATGCGCATGCCCATGGGCGGGGCGTTTGGGTCGCTGGTATTTCCGGCCCAGTGAGAAGCAGGCGGCGTAATAGCCGCGCGCGTGTGCGGAACAGTGAATCGGAATGCATGCTGGATGTTTCCAGCGGAGGCTTCGTCGTAGCGAACGAGGCCAGGGAAGATCGGAAGACCGGCGGCGTCGGCGGATGTCCACCCGTAAGGACGCTGCTGGTTGCCGAGCAGATCCCAAACCGCGGTTGAGTCGGCGCTCCAACTGCCGTTCGTGTTGGGCGACGAGTTGTAGAGCTCGTAGAGGAAGCAGTTGTCCTTGTTGAGCACGAGCACGTGGCGATCGCCGGTGCTGGACGAACCGCCTTCGATGGGCGCGTTCGCAGGGATTGGCATCGGACCAGGATCACTTTCGTCCCCATAGGCGCCTAGGTTCACGGGCACGAGGCTCTGCGTGCCGTCGACCACGACGAAAGGGATTCCATACGTGGAATCAGTGTCGAAGTCTGGGTGGAGATGAGTGCTGTTGCCGATGTAATTGGCGATGATCGAGGTGGAATTCGGATCGACCGCGGCACCGGAGATGTCGGTGTTCCAAAGGCTGTTTGAAGAGAACGGCAGGAAGCCGCCGAGACTGGCGTTCGAGCCAAGGGACATCTGCTGACAGCTTGAGGTTGAGTTGCCAGTGCCGCCGGAGGAGCCGGAG
>Ga0126381_100000944_pt1 | contig 31659 bp, 23 predicted proteins | sample PanSoiMetPlot_28_FD_96465 | JGI IMG/M metagenome (GOLD analysis project Ga0126381, IMG submission 96465) | Tropical forest soil microbial communities from Panama - MetaG Plot_28 | ecosystem: Environmental > Terrestrial > Soil > Tropical forest > Bulk soil | place: Panama | collected 2016-02-17 | reverse complement strand
GAACTGAGAACTGAGAACTGAGAACTGAGAACTGAGAACTGAGAACTGAGAACTGAGAACTGAGAACTGAGAACTGAGAACTGAGAACTGAGAACTGAGAACTGAGAAGCGAGACCTGAGAAGCGAGACCTGAGAAGCGAGACCTGAGATCCCTGTGCCAACGACCAACGACCAACAACCAACGACCGCGAAGCGCTCCAAGGACCTCGAAAAGCGCGACCGCATCGTCAAGCGCATCGCTCGCGAGTTGCGCGATGGCTTCTACGTAAACCTCGGCATCGGCATGCCGACGCTGGTGGCGAACTGCGTTCCCGAAGGCATGCATGTGATCCTGCAAAGCGAGAACGGCATGCTCGGCATCGGTCCATATCCGATCGAGGGCCAGGAGGATCCCGACCTCATCAACGCCGGCAAAGAAACCGTCAGCGAGATCGCCGGGACAGCTTATTTCTCGAGCGCCGACTCGTTCGCAATGATTCGCGGTGGTCACATCGACCTCAGCGTTCTCGGTGCCATGGAAGTCGATGAACAAGGCAACCTCGCTAACTGGATGATCCCCGGCAAAATGGTGAAAGGCATGGGGGGGGCGATGGACCTCGTTGCCGGAGCGCGCCGCGTCGTCGTCGCCATGGAACACACGACCAGAGACGGTCAGCCCAAAATTCTCAAGAAGTGCACTCTGCCTCTCACGGGTGTGAAAGTCGTGAACACGATTGTGACGGAGATGGCCTACATCCAAGTCACGCCCGAAGGCTTGCGACTGGAGGAAGTCGCCCCCGGCCTGACTGCCGATGACGTTCAGCGCGCAACGGAACCCAAGCTCATCGTTAGCTCTGATCTCAAAACGATGCTGGGCTGCTAAGTCTCGGTCCAGACTTTCGCGGACACAACTCCAGCTTGGATCTCTACCGAGCTATCCTTCGCGCAACAGCTCTCGCATAATCGCCTGCACGTGCACGTGCGCTCCGTCGACGTGTGGGAAATCTGTGTTGGCCTCATTGAACACCAAAGACAGGTCCGTCCCCGCGAGAACGACCGCTTCCACGCTGTCGCGCTCAATCAACGTGAACGCCAACTGACGGAGATCTCGGTACTGCTGATCGGTCGCATGTTGCGCATTCGCCATCGCGAGATAGGTTTCGTGAACGAAGCTGATCTCGTCGGGCTGAGGCAGCACGACATCAATGCCCTTGAGTTGCCCAAACATTCTGCTCTCGACGCTGAAGCGCGTACCGAACATCGTCACGCGCCGAATCCTCCTCGCCCGAATCTCCTCCGCTATGACATCAATTAAGTTCACAATCGGAATTGGCGACAACCGCGCGAGCTCCAGCGCGCAGATATGCGGCGTGACTGCCGGAATCGCCGCGACCTCCGCCCCAGCGCGCGCCATCCGTGAAATCAATGCCGCTAGATAAGCGGCCAGTTCCGCGGTTCGGCCAGCACCGGCCTCGCCGAGGACGCGCTGCATGTCCGCGTGAACCATGACAATGTTCGGTACCGCACCCAGCGCCGCATGTTCCTTCACCAATTCCCGGTAATAGTGAACGGTCGCCCCAACCCCGAGACCGCCAACCAACCCGAGACAGCGTGTTTGCTTTTCGTCGCTCACACAACTCGCCGATCTGTCGTTCTGACACTCATATCGATTCAACTAACCAACAAAAAACTCCTCCACGCACAGGCGCGGAGGAGTCCTAAACAATCAACTCACGACTAGAACGTCAGCTTCGCCGAGAACTGTATCCCTCGCGGGCCGCCGCCACCCAGGAACGGGTTGCCGATCCCCACGTCGCCGGTCGCGCCTAAACCGTAAAACTGTCCCGCGTGCGTGCCGTCCGAAGTATTCGGCGCTCCAATATCCGCGATGAAGTTCGGCATCGCCGGATTGGCAAAGTTGGGGTGATTGAACAGATTGAAGAAATCCGCACCGATCAGCAAATTCACGCGTTCTGTGATGGGAGTGTTCTTGGCAATTGAGAAATTCAGTTCCTTGAAGCTGGGGCCCTTGAGCGAGTTGCGCCGCAGGGAACCGAAATGGCGCGTCCCCAGTTTGCAATTGGTCTCGTCTGCACTTCCGTCGTTAGGAGTATTGCCCCACGTGCACGGCGCCGCAAAGGCAGACAGATCGATATACTGCAAAGGATTGCTTGAGTAATGCGGAGTGCCGATCTGATCCGGCCGATCGAAGCCCTCACCCGCACCCGAGTAATCGCCTTCGAATTCGTAATTCAACTGCCACGGCTGACCGTCCTGCAGATTGAGAATTCCGTTGACCGACCAACCACCTGTCAATCGCTTGTGGTCACTCATGAAGGTGGGAAATGCATAACCGAAGTTCCAGGTGAAGCGTCGCCGGATATCGAAGCTCGAGTTCCCGCGATCCCCGGCCGGGACCGTACTGTTCTGCGGTTGCGCCTGGTTCGGCAGGAATTCTTCGAGATCACTTGCTGTGTCAATCGAGTGCGACCAAACGAAGTTCGCCTGCGTCGTCAATCCATGCCATCCGCTCACCTTCAGGCTTGTCTGAAGCGCGTTATAGATCGAGTTGGCCGATGACTTCTCCTGGTCCAGATAGAACGCGGCTGCATAGGGCCGAGGCACACCGTAACCCGACGGGCAATAGACCTGGTTTGGAATGTCGGGAACGCAGGCCAGATCAGCCGCTGTGATTTGAGCTTGGTTGGGTTGGTTGATGTCGTAAAACTGGAAGAGTTTCGTTCCCTTCGCGCCTACGTATCCAACCTGCAGCACAGCCTTGCTCGTGAGTTGCTGCTGCACGTTCAGATTAAAGTTTTGTATGTATGGCGTGCGCATATTCGGATCGGCGGCGAAGAAATCGCCATTCGGCCCGAACCCGCTGTACACAGGAGACCCAGCCGCTAGCGGAGTCGTGTTCGCACTGCCGAAGAGCAGCGACGAGCCCGGATACGCCGGCCCCGGACAGAACACGCAATTCCAGGGCAGGTGTCCCAGGAAAATATCCTGCGAGAACGCATCGTAGAAGAGGCCCCAGCCGCCACGGATTACCGTTTTTCCTTTGCCCGTGGTGTCGTACGCAAATGCGATTCGCGGAGCAAAATTGTTGTAATCGGGGTTGTAGAGATTCGACCGACCACCGCTGGTGCCCACTTGCACAATCGCATCGCTCGCGGGATCAAAGCTCCAGAAAAGGTTGTCCTTCTCCCTCACCACGCCGAAGTAATCCCAGCGCATTCCCAGATTTAATGTTAGCTTCGGATTCACGCGGAAACTGTCCTGCACGTACAGACCGTGGCTGTTCTCAGACGTGTGACGTCGCGTAAAGCCCGAGATTTGCGCTCCATCGTCAGGAACTCCGTTGAGAAAATCAGTCAGACTCCCAAAGTCCAGCGTTCCTCGGAAGTTGTGATCGATCACGTGCATGATCGTCGTCCGCCGGAACTCATAGCCGAACTTCAGATCGTGACGGCCCCGTTTCCACGAGTAGTTGTCCACGAAGTGCAGGTTCGTGTCGACGCGATTGCGTGGAACCGATGACGTCGCTCCGATCTGAGAAAAGTTTCCCATCGTGATCGCCGGAAGTCCGTAGTCAGATGGGCCAACGCCCGTGTCCAGACCGATAGAGCTTGGGTTGAAATTGTGATCCTCGGGCAGGAAGCCTTCCGCGAAACGGTTCCACCCGAAACGCGCTTCGTTCACCTGGCCTGAGTTGACGACCTTTACCCACGAGAGCGAAACGAGTTGCACACGAGTAGGAGTCACCGTGTTGAAACCGGGGAGCAGGCCGCCTCCTAATTGCGCGAACGGAAAGCTCTGGTCGCTGTCGCCAAAGTAGTAGCGGCCTGTGAGCATGTTGCTCGCATTGAAGTTGTGATCGATCTTCGCAATCATGCTATCCACGCGATTCTTGAAGTGCGTCGACGTAGCAAGATTCGGACCGTTCGGACAGCCAGTCTCAAAGTCCGGATTAGTCGGGTCGTATGTGACGTTAATATTCGGTGTCGGCCACGGATTCCTCGCCAACAGCGCTGTCGTCACCGCGTTCGGAGTGCCAATGGCCGCTTCGTCTGCCGCGATCTGCCGCGGATCCGGCACGCAACTCGTTCCTGCCTGTGCTCCTGTTTCGCGCTGACCTTCGTAGTTCACGTAAAAGAATGTTTTGTCCTTAATGATTGGACCGCCGAACGAACCTCCAAACTGATTGTTGTGAAAAGGATTCTTGCCGCCCTCGCTGTTGAAGTAGTTCCTCGCCCCGAGGCTGCCGTCGCGCCAGAACTCAAGAAGCGAACCATGCCACTGATTCGTTCCGCTCTTGGTCACGATGTTTACAATCGCGCCCGAGTTTCTTCCATATTCCGCTTCGTAGTTCGAGAGCACGCGCAGCTCAGCTACCGCGTCGATCGGCAGAATGGTCGCCGGATCGCCGAACACTCCAGCTTCATTGATGGCTGGGTCGTTCCGATAGCCATCATTCATGTCGGTGCCATCGAGCAAAAAGTTGTTCGATCGTCCCCGCGAGCCATTCATCGAAAACGTGCCGTACGATCCCGGCGAGTCAGAAATCTGGTCCGGTGATCCGGCCACGCCCGGGTTCAGATAGATCAGCTTGGTGTAGTCGCGGCCGTTTACGGGCAAAGTCTCGATCGTGTCACTCGTGAGCGTCCCACCCAACTCTGCCGACGTTGTATCCACGATCGGCAACTGGTCGGCCGATACCTCCACGCGCGTCGACACCTCGCCGGTCTTCAACTCGGCATCCACTCGTCTCTCTGTCGCCACATCGACGGTGACCGCGTTCGCTACAAACGTCTGAAATCCGCTCTGCGTAATCGTGACGTTATAGGCTCCGATCGGCAATTCCGGGATGCTATAACTCCCATCCGCACTCGTCGTTGTCGTTCTCTCCAGGCCCGTGCCCGTGTTATGCACGGTCACCTTGGCGCCGGTCACTACGGCGCCGCTCGCATCCGTGACCGTTCCGAGGATTGTCCCGCGAAACGTCTGTGCCGCCAGGCTCGCCGCCGCTACCACTACAAACGCCCATACCATCCGCAATTTCATAGGGATCTCCTCGCCACCCTCTCGCTGGCTTGCCGCATCAAAATCCATGCAACTTACTGTCTTGCAAGGACTTGTACACACGAAGAACCTTCACCTACGTTTCCATTCAAGCTGTTTCGGATCGATGCTCAGAAGCGTTCAAGCATCCTGTCTGCCACACAAGTTTGCGAGCACCGTCAAAATTTCCATCCGAATGATCTCGCAAATGTGAGATAGCCCGGTGCCGTCGACCGCGCCGAATCGCGGCATCCTTGTTCCTCTGTGGATTGAACATGAAGCGCCCAAGCGTAATCAAAGAGGCAGAGGGAGTCAACTCGCCGAAATGCTTTGGCCGCGAATACCGTCTCGGTTACAATGTGGGAACCTCGAAGCCGTCTCTCCCGGGGTTTTTCCGGAGCACATCATGGTTCGCTGGATCGCGTTCGATGACGATACCGCAGAAGCCGTTGTGAGCCGGCTGCGTCGCGGCGCAGCGGAAATTCAACACAGCGCGCCCGTCGATGCGGCGCTTCGCTCCGATGGATCCGCTGTTTTGGTGCTCCCGTCCCGCACTCCCGGCAAGCTTTTGATCGCGAAGTTCGTCGCGCACAAGAAAGCTTTGATTCCGCCGAAGGAAGAAAGAGTTGAGCGACACATCCCGCTTCCCGTTGTATCTCACGCTGCGCAGAAAAAGGGTCCCGCGTCCACCGCTAAGCAATCGTGGTGGCGCAAACTCGGCGCCTGAAAGTAAGCAGCCATCGCCGGCGCCGCACGGAATCGCTTCGACGCCAACACCATCAGCACTACAAACACTGCAAGGACCAGTAACTGTGCCAGCAAGGCGTGTCCCGACAACATCCCGTACACGACGATCACACCCGTTTGCTTTGTAGATGAGAAAGGGACGTCAAAGGCGAATTGCCTGACGTCCCCGCAAAGAAACTGTGCTTGTGGTCCGCGACTCTCTAGAACACGAACGCTACGCCGCCGCGCACCGATCGCGCTGACGGCACTAGATACACTGTGCGGTGATCCTGACCCATCACCGGCACGTAGCCTTCCGCCATCAGGTTGCGCAAATCGAGCATCGCTTCCATGTGGATCGGCAGGAAGCCGAACCCGGGCAGAGGCTGTCTTATGAAGACGTTCAGATAGGGATCCGATTGTCCGGGCCCCGCGTTGAACATATCAACCGGAGTCAATCCTCGCCCATTCACCCATCCGTACGACGTCGTCCACTGCGTCTTGCATCCGGGAACGTGGCCGCTCAGCCTGGCCGATACCGAGTGCCGCCTCATCGTTGAGAGCGACTCACGAGCTTCTTTCAGCTCCACGTCGGGTTTCGACAAATCGAGAACTCCGCCATAGGCGTAATCGAGCGTGGCGGTGAGATCCGAAGCCAGCTTGCGTTGGACTACCAGCCGTACACCGTTTGTCTCAAGATCGCGACCCTGGTACGAGAACGTTCCCGAATCCACATCGGGCAGCAGCTCACCGCCGCCAGCACCCACCGCACCCACTCCGGTGAGGACCGTGTTGTCGACCTGATCCGAGAAATATGCCGCTTGGATGTTGGTATTCCCGATCCGCCGCGACAGTGAAACTTCCTGGTGATGCGCGTGCTCCAACGCGGGCGCGAAGCTCGCGATGCTTACCCGCGGTGCCGCATCGCCCAAATCGACCGAGTCCACGTCGTTATCCCGACCAATTGTGCTTGAGGGACGCGTGCTCGCGTACCGGTACTCCAAAACCGTGTTCGGTGACAGGTGCAGATCCGCCGTCCCAAAAGGACGAAACGCCGTAAACCTGCCCATGAATTGGATCGTCTGCAGTTCGCTCCCGAACTTCAGTTCAAGAACGTTTCCCACAGTGAAATTGTCTCTCGTTGTCAGACCAACCGCCTGCAAGCCCTGCATGTGCAAGCCGCCATCGGGGGGCGCGAGACGCCGCACCGTAAGTGCCACCTGAGATTGCGAACCCGTATTGCTGCGGTGCGTGTAGGAAGTACGCAGGATAGCCGCGCCGGCACCTTGTCCATAACCGACGTTCGCGGCCAAGCCAACCGAATCGTCTCCCATCACCTTCTGCTCGATGGAGAACCCGCTGCTCATGTCCGAAGAGCCGTCATAGCCTTCCGCCGGTGCACCGGCCAGGAACGATAGGCTCGCCTTCAGATCGCGGCCACCGCCGCCTTCTCCCTTGGTCACGATCGCTACCGGATCCTGTTCATCCAGCACACGCAAGATCGGGCGATTCGACATCGAGCGCAGCGTCCACTTCCAGTCTTCATCGTCTTCCGGACCACGCAGCGGCCCCAACTGCATGGCCTCGAACAGCGTGTTTAGTGTGACGTTGACTGTCATCGCTGACCCGGGGCGAAGACCGATCTTGTCTCGTAGTGCGGGAAGGAATGACGGGGCTGTGACTTTCAGCGTGTAGGTTCCGGGAATCAGATCGGCGATGTTGTAGAAGCCACGCTCGTCTGTGAACACTTTCAGATCGCGCGCAGCGGCGCCCAGCACCTCAACCATCGCGCCCATCTGCGGTATCCCGGCACCATTTCGCACGTACCCGGAGATCGACCCAGGCTTATCCATCGCAAGCGATGGGCAAGCCAGTCCGGCAATGAGTGCCAAGAACCCGAGCTTTTGGAACATCACACCACCTCAGGGGTCAAGCGCAACCTATTCCACGGCAAACGTCGCCGTAGGTCCGACGGTTTGCTTGGAGATGTTGTCGTTCACTTTAATTTCAATACGGTAAATCCCAGGTTCAAGGTTCGCCGCGGCAAGACTTTTTTGCAGCGTAACCTGGTCCCCCACATTCCCCATTTGATCAGTTGACTCGGTCGAGTGCACGACAGCTTTGTTGGTCGCCATGTTAACGACGTCGTACGAGAACGTGGCCGATGGTTTATGCGTTTTTTCGTCTACTGTCAAGTTGTAGACCTGCATCCAGAAATTCATCTTCTGGCCACGCTTGAACGCAATCGGCTTTCCGTCAGCAGGCTGCACTCGCGGTCGCACCTTCATGGTCCCGATCACAAAGCTTCCTGTACCAATGTCTTTCGTGGCCACCGGATACATCTGATCCGCCACAATCAGGCTCGACGCTGCCAGGCGATCATCGCTGAAGTCCGGCACCATCAGGCTCTTGCTCCAGTTCCCTGCCCGATCGCCGTTCACGTCCTTCACAACGATGTCCAACCGGTAGTGTCCTGGTTTCAGCGGCAACGCCTTCCAATAGACCTGCGAGTTCTCCGCGGTCTTCGGAAGCAGTTCGGCAGGCACATCCACCTGCACCGTGTCCTCGAAGGTCTGTGCGATACGTCCGCTTAGCGTCGTCACGCGGCCGAAGATGTTCACCGTTCCGCGCTGTACGCCGTCTTTATTCGCGAAGGTGATATCACGATTTTTGATCTGAATTGTCACCGGTGTTAGCACAGTGTCGCTGGTGACCTTCACAAAGTCGGCCCGCACGTCGAACGGCATCAGGTTAACTGTGATCTTGTGGGAAACGATTTCTTCCAGATCCTTGAACTTCACCGCCGGAGGCTTGTTCAGCTTCGCGTACTGCTCCAGGCGATCAAACTGTTTCGATTGCAGATCCGAGTTAAACGGCCCGGCGCCCAGGCGTTCCAGTCCCCCATTGAAGCGGTCCGCCTTCGACGACATGCCCATCTGCTCATAAAGAGTCAGACCGGCATTCGGCGTATACAGCAGCGCGTCCTTCTCGGAACGGTCGATCGTCATGTGGTAGTCGCCGCACATGCACGTGTCGACAAACTCGATGATGACTTCCTGACCGACGCCTTCCAAATACCGATAGCGCCAATCTTCGAACGGGAAGGTCGAAGTCTCGCCGCCGCCCTCTTCCATCGGCCGTTCATAGGTGCCGCCCGAAGGGTGCGAGTCTATTTCGTCTGCCGGACCGTACATGATGTACATGCGGCCGCGGTCTGTCTTCCATCCTGGAATACCGGCAGCGAAATGCTCGTTCGCATAAGCAATGCGGCGATAGTGCTCTTCTTTGAATTCGTTTTCGATGGTGTCGGGCGTGGGATCGCGGCGCTGCCAGAAGGCTTCAATGAACTGATCGCGCTCTTCGTCGTTCGAAAGCTGCTTGAATGCTGAGCGCTCTTCGTCCGTGATGATCCAGCGCACGTCTTCATCGAGCCACTTTTTGTAGGCCCCGCTCACCTCTTGCTTGAAGCGCTTCTCGTTGGCTTTCTTTTCCGCGGGACTCAGCGGACGCTTCAACGGATCCGACGCATCCGCAGCATCTTTTGCCTCTTTCATTCCCTTGGCAGACTTCGGCGGTTTCGCAGGAGCTTGATCCGCTGGCTTCGCGCTGTCTTGAGAATCTGTGTCGGACTTGGGAGCCGCTAATTGATCTGCCGGTTTGGCGGCAGCATCGGGAGCAGACTGTGCGGCGTTATTGTTGTCCGAAGGTGTGGATTTATCGTCTTGCTGCGCGTAGACGGTCGTAAGCCCAAGCAGGCACACCCACAAAGTGACGAGCAGGGCAAAAAGACGCTGACGGAAAACTACCTGGGCCATGACGGGGGCACTCCTTACCGACACACGCGTCTTTAAATTGTACGGTCTTTTCGGTTGGCAAGGCAAGGTAAGTCTCGCCTCTAGAGTCTATTGTGAAGCCGGGCCGCTCCTCCGGGTTGCCTTGTCGTGAACCGCCCTTGCGTAAAAACTTGCTGAGTCCTCGAAGGCTTGAGGGTTATAATTAACGGTTTGCACTCGGTTCACCGGCTTGGGGATGATAGCTTCTCGGGCCTTATCCACCTCCTCGGGAACTTCCCAGCCCTGTCGAACGTAACTTATCCAGTGAGACCTTTTGCCGGTTCGTGTTCTGCGTGCAAACAGGGCGACCGTTACATAATCGATTGGGTATCGCCTTGATCTTCAATCTGTTGGCGAATATCCCATACGGCCCCGAATTTCTGGACCGCATGGGATGAGTGCAAGCAGGAACGGACTCGGCAGGAAACGATGAAGACGTGGAAGAAAGTAGCGATTGGAGTCGGCGCGGCGCTTTTCCTGGTCATCCTGGTGGCGGTTGGTATCCACCAGAGCAACAAGGGCGTAGTCACGGTACAGACGGGAAAAGCCCAGAAACAGGACATCTCCTCGATCGTGAGCGCGTCGGGCGAGATCAAGCCTAAGACCTATGTGAACATCGGCGCCAACGCGTTCGGAAAGATCACGCACCTTTACGTGCGGGAAGGCGACCGGGTTAAGAAAGGCCAGATGCTGGCGCAACTGGAGAACGTTCAATCCGCTGCCGACGTGGCCGCCACCAAGGCTTCTCTGGAAGCCACGCGCACCGACGCGACCGCCGCCGAAGCGAATCTGAATACCTCCAAGGCTGACTTGAACCGCGCCAAGGCCGACTACGAGCGCGCCCACCTTGACTGGGACCGCGGCGAAGGACTCTACAAGGCGGGAGTCATCTCGAAAGCCGATTACGACACCCGAAAGGCAACCTGGCAGACCGCTGAGGCCGGGGTGGCGCAGGCCGAAGCGCGCGTCGCCCAGGCAAAGGCTCAAGTTGATTCCGCCCAGGGGCACGTCGTCCAGACCGATGCGACGCTCACCCGAATGAATGACGTTCTTCAGAAGACCGAATACGCGGCGCCGTTCGCCGGGGTGATCACGAACCTTCCTGTACGCGAAGGCGAGACCGTCGTCATCGGCATTCAGAACGCGCCGGGTAGCACCTTGATGACGCTGGCGGACATGTCGGTAATCACGGCCGAGGTAAAGGTCGACGAAACCGACATTGTTAACGTCGAGATGGGACAGCCGGCCGAAGTGACTATCGATGCGATTCCCAAGAAGATCTTTCACGCCCAGGTGACCGAGATCGGCAACAACGCCATCGTCCGCTCAACCGGCGTATCGACTTCACAGTCAACGTCTGCGAGCCAGGAGGCGAAGGACTTCAAGGTTGTCGTGACCCTAACGGATCCGCCTGAAGATCTGCGGCCGGGACTATCGACCACCGCCAAGATTACGACCGCGACCCGAACCAATGCGCTCGCGATTCCGATTCAGGCGATCACCCTGCGCCGGCAGGAGGATCTGGAAACTTCCGAAAAAGGCTCGGTGCAGGCAGCCGCCCCGCAAAAAGATGCACCCAAGGACAAGAAGAACGACGAAGTCCAGGGTGTGTTCGTCATTCGCAACAAGAAGGCCGAGTTTGTTCCCGTTCAAACCGGCGTCAACGGCACCACCGATACCGAAGTGCTCAGCGGTCTGAAAGAAGGCGACGAGATTGTGACGGGCAGCTACAAAGTCTTGCGCACCATGAAGCCCGGCACCAGCGTCAAGATCGATAACTCAGCTCCGAAGAAGGACGAAAGTAGTTCATGATTTTGGACTTTGAGGTTTTTTCAGGGCTCACTACGAGTGGGGTGGCTCGTCCAAACGGAAGCCGTCCAGACGGGAGAGGGTAAGTGTCCCCAGAGGACCAGGAGAGGAAGAAAATGGCAACTGCTGAAGTGCTGAATTTCTCACAGCCCGAGGTGTCGGCTCTTCCACAGCAATGCATGATCGCGACCGAGGACCTGTGGAAGACCTACGACATGGGCTCGGAGCAGCAGGTGCATGCCCTTCGCGGCGTCAATCTGCGCATCGCCAGAAACGAATACGTGGCCATCATGGGACCGTCCGGATCGGGTAAGTCCACGCTGATGAACCTGATCGGATGCCTCGACTCTCCCTCGAAGGGAAATTACTGGCTGAACAACCAGCTTGTCAGCGAACTCGATGACGACGAACTGGCGCGCATCCGAAACAAAGAAATCGGATTCGTCTTCCAGACGTTCAACCTGCTCGCCCGCGCCACCGCTCTGCACAACGTTGAATTGCCTTTGATTTACGCAGGTATTCCCGCGGAAGAGCGCATCGCTCGCGCGCAAGCCGCGCTGACTGCAGTCGGCATGGAAAAGCGCATGTCGCACAAGCCCAACGAGCTTTCCGGTGGTCAACGCCAGCGCGTGGCCATTGCGCGCGCCCTGGTCAACAAGCCCTCCATCATTCTCGCCGACGAACCTACCGGCAACCTCGACTCGCAGACCGGCAACGAAATCATGGCGCTGTTCGATCGCCTGCGGGCCGAAGGCAACACGATCGTGCTCGTCACCCACGAACACGACATCGCCGAATACGCGCACCGCGTGATTTACATCAAAGACGGCGTCATCGCCGGCGACGAGCGCAAACAGCGAAATTGATTGGAGTGTCGGGCGTCCCCGCCCCGACCTGTGACGGCTCGATACGCCCGTCGCTCCATCGTCCGAGATTAAATCTCGAACTTTTCGTTTTCCAATGTTCGGTTTTCGGTCACAGGTCTCAGGAATCTGGGACCTGTTTGTCATTTGGGAATCTGTTCCGACCGAAATGCGACGCCTCAAAGTTCGACTCGGCCGTTAGGGCTATTCAAGTCCGGAGTGCGCGAAAGCCGCTTGCGACAATCCCCGGAGACCTCGAAACTCGGAACCTGAGACGCCCACCCGACAGCACCTGATTTTCATTAGCTTTTAGAAAATTTTACGCTACAATCGGTTTTACGGCTCTCGTAAATTGCGCACCAGACCAAACCGCCATCCGACCTTCAGAATGCTGCCGTAGGGCTTCTAAACGCAATTACAGGGCACTCTACGCGATGTCGCTCCGGTGGTTTTCAATCACTTACAAGCCTTACACGAACTTTCAATCACTTAGCTCGAAGTGAATAAAATTGAGACGAGGAAGGATCGGCGGTCCGTGTTCAGTCTTCGCTATTGGTGTTTGACCTTCAGTTCGGAATTCGCTGTTCGGCATTGTTTTCAGGTGCGCTCTGCGCGATGTGGTCTTCAGTTGGTCCTTCCAATGGACCACGTGTCGCGTTTGACCGATACCTAGATTCACAACACCGAAACCTAAGACCGAACATCGACGTTCAGTCCGGCACCGTGAAATCGTAGATCCGCCCCGAAGCGCTGCCGCCGGAGCTGCTGGCCACAGTGCTGTTCGACATCATCGACTGCTGCCCGGTCCCCATGAAGAACGCATACTCGCCCGGCTTGAGATCCTGGTCGAGGGTGACGCGATATGTACGGATGGCAACGTGCTCGGCCTTGTACGGAATCTCCTTGTCGCGCTTCACGCCCGACTTGCCGCCGGTCACTCCGCCGAATGAGCCGATCTGAAATTCGCGGCGGTTCCCTTTTTTCTCCAGCTTGATCAGGACGTAATCTGCCGCGCTCGCGCCGTCGGGAACGTAGAAGTAGAACCGCGGCCGGCGCTCTTTCACGCGATTCTTCGAAGTCGGCCCATTCACGTACGCGTCCCAGTGTTGCGAGCGCATACCGTAGGTGAAGTAGCTTCCGGCGCGGCCGCCGACTTTGGCCTGGCTCACGATCTCGCCTTCGACGCGCTCAAAGGTGAAGCCATCTTTCCAATACACACCAATTTCCTGCGGAGGCATATTGGGATCGTTCGCCGCGGGAGCCGTAGCCGTGGCCGGCGCCGTGACAGAGGTTGGTGCGGCGACAGGGTTGATCATGGCCTTAATCACCGCGTCCGACACTTTTCCCGCCTTCAGCGCCTTCAGGCCCTGGGTGCTGGTATCGAACGCAAGGTCTTCCGGTTTGGCCGCGCTGTGAATTTTGGTGATGATCACATCATCAGACAGGCCTAACGCCACCATGTCGATGATGTCCTGATTGTTCAACCGATGAGACATCTGCTGGGTCCATGCGACACACCAAACCAGCAACAGACACAGGACAAGAAATTTTCGCAAGGCGACCTCCACGGCGGGGAAGCTGAGGTTTGTCCGGTCGCGATGGCCGAACTATAGCTAGGATGCGCCCGACAAGGCAAGCGTTGATTGCGCCCCGGAAGTGCAGGGCTCTCACCGAAGATCCCGTCAACTTACGGTAGAATCAGCGCTCCCCTTGTGAGTGTTTTCGCATGTGCTTGCGTTTTGTCGCGGCTCTCTTCCTGATGCTTTCCACCGTCGCTTACGCCGCCGACATCAAGGGGAAAATCACCAACGTTGCGGGTGGGGAGGCACTGGGACGGATCAGCGTATCGGTTCTGGAACTCAAGCTGGAAACCTCAACCGCTGCGGACGGAACCTTTCAAATCAGGAATCTGCCGCCGGGAAACTACACGTTGCGCGTGAGCGCGGTTGGATTCCGCCTGCTCACCGAGCCGTTCCCGATCAAAACGGCGAGCGATGTCCACGAGTTCGCCATCGTCATGGTTCCGGATAACTTTCGGCGCACCGACGTGGTGGCCGTGACCGGGGATATTTTTCGTGCCGGCGACTCTCCGGCGGTAGTCGAACAAAACCTCAGCAGTTCAGAAATTCGCGAGGCCTCCACGGTTCTCGCCGACGACCCGTTCCGGGCGGTGCAGACGCTGCCCGGTGTCACGGCTTCCGGCAATAACGAACTACTGGCCGACTTCACCGTGATGGGTGCGCCCTTCAGCCAGATCGGCATGTATCTCGATGACGTATTGATCCCACCGCCCTTTCACAACGGGTCCAACATCACCAATGGCGCTTCGTTAAGTTTGCTGACCAGCGAGATCGTCGATGACATGCGCCTGCTTCCCGTTGCGTATCCGGAGAAGTACGGCGACCAGATCGGCGCTGCGCTCGATGTTCACACCCGTGATGGCAGCGTGAGCAAGCCGTTGTTTCGAGCAGCGGTAGGACTTGGTGACACCGACCTCACGGCGGAAGGACGCTTGGGCACGGAGAAACGCGGCTCGTGGCTGGGTGCGTTCCGCAGAAGTTATCTGGGCTACCTGACGCGGAGCTTGATTCGTTCGGATTTTGCCGATATCTCGTTTTACGACGGGAGTCTGAAGCTGACCTACGATCTCACGCCTCGTCACACGATTACGTTCTTCGGGATCGGCGGCGACACGCTGGTGGATGACTCGAGTGCAACGGAGAGTGACGATGTACGACGCGCGACCAGCGACTTCATCTTTCTCCGAACCGGATGGCGCTGGAGCATCACGCCACACCTCCTGCTCGACAGCCGTGCGGCCTACATTCGCCAGCCTGGAAGCGAAAGCAATCCCTCGGGACAACCGCTCGGACAAAGTTCCTATGGTGAATGGGGGGGCGGCAGCGATGTTGCGTGGGCGTGGAGTTCGAAATCAACCCTGGAAGGCGGTTGGACGCTGCGACGGTTGAGTGACCATGTCTCGAGTTTTGTCGCGGGCCAACCTGAACCGGTTTCCATCACCAACCAGGTAGCGTTGCGAGGAAGCGGTTTTGTGCAACAGAGTTCCAGCCTTTTCGATGACCGTCTGCATGTGCTCGGAAGCGTTCGTATCGACGGCCGTCAGGGTCTTGGAGTGAATCCTGTTTCGACCCAGGGCTCCGTCGCGTGGCGGTTCGCGCGTGCGACAGAGTTGCAGGCCAGCGTCGGCCGCTACGCACAACTGGAGTTTCCGGACTTCCAGTTCGGCCAAGGGACGCCTTGTTCCTTCTCAGAACAGGAGTATGAGCGCTCCAATCACCTCTCCTTCTCGCTGGCGCAGCGAGTGGGAGAGAACACGCAGGTCCGTTTGCAGGTGTTCGATCGCCAGAGTTCGTTCTTTGTTCGGACCATCGGAGGCATGGGATGCCAGATTCCACTAGTGCAAGGGACGAGCGAATTTCAGCAGTCGTATTCGCGCGGCGTGCAGGTCGTGCTGCAGCGGCGAAGTGCGAACCGGCTCTCGGGATGGATCGGCTACACGTTCGTGCGTGCGCGGCAGAGTGCGCTGCTGACGGCGCCTCCGGAACCTCCGGCCTTCAGTCTGAATTTCGATAGCCCGACGGACCAGCCAGCGTCGGTGAACGCATTGGCGGCTTATCGCTGGAGACCGAGCGTAAACCTGGGAGCGAAAATCATTTACGGAAGCGGTATGCCGACGGTCAGCGGCCTCGAGCGCACGCCGAGCGGTAGCATTCAACCCGAGCCCGACCTGCGCTTACCCGACTATTTTCGCGCCGATTTTCGTATCGACAAGGCGTGGGCATTCCGACATTGGAAGATGACCTTGTATGGCGAAGTTTTGAATCTGACGAATCACGACAATCGGATCTTGAGTTTTGTCGAGGTCGCACCGAATGGCCAGCAAGTGATCCACACGCAGCGCGCGCTGCCGATCACGCCGACGGCGGGGCTGGTGTTTGAGTTCTGAACGCGAGTCGCTAGTCCCAAGTACCGAGTTGCGAGAAAAAGCTTTTCACCGCAGAGGGCGCGGAGAACTTCCGCAGAGATCGCGGAGAGAGGCTTTTCAACCCAAATGGTGCGTCACGAGAGGAAGTAATGGCCATCCCGACGCGAGACCTGCACTTTTGTCTCGAATACATGTGAGAGCGTATCCGCCTGAAGAATTTCTTCTTTTGCGCCGTCGGCGACAATGCGGCCGCGGCTCATCAACAGCACGCGGCTGACTTCGGGGACGATGTCGGAGAGATCGTGGGTCACGAGAATCAGACCGATCCCCGAACGCGCCAGCATGCTCATCGACTCGCGAAGAACCTGATGCGCGGCGAAATCGAGCGAATTGCTGGGCTCGTCGAATAGCAATGCTCGCGGCGAGTGGACGAGCGCTCTCGCGATGAGAATGCGCTTCGCTTCTCCCGATGACATCTCACAGACCGGGCGCTCGGCCAGATGGGCAACGCCGAGCTTCGTCAGAGCTGCGCGTGCGGATTCTTGTTGTGCTTTCTCAACATGGTGATTGGAGTAAATATTGGCGCTGCTGAAGAAACCGGAGAGGACGACTTCGAGACCGGTTGCATCGGCTTCGAGAAAGGCTAACGTGTCGTTCGACACGATGCCAAGGAGGTTGCGCAGTTCGAAGACGTTCCAGGTTTCCTGCCCGAGGATAGCCATGAGCGAACCATCGCGCGTGACGGGATAACACTCGCGCGTGATGGTCTTGATCAGCGTGGACTTGCCGCAGCCGTTCGGGCCGACGATAGCGACATGTTCGTGGGCGTGGATGGAGAGATTCAGATCGTGCAGCACGGGCCGCGAACCGCGCATCACGAGGACGTTTTGCAGTTCGAGGAGCGGGGGGTGGATATTTTTGTCGGGGAGCGACACGGGAATCGTGAACATGGTAACAGCCCAAGATTCATGATTTTCTTAGCAGAACTTTGCGGATGCATTCTCGCAAATGCGCAAGGAAGTTCACTCTTGTCGCAATCCGCTGCGACCGATCCGCGGGATGCCTTGTTGGTTAAGGGGTTTGGCAGGAAAGCGTTGTATACTTCTCGCCCCGCGCCACCACAGTTTCGGCGTCGACAAGGACAGTCCATGAAACGCATTCTTCTCAGCGCACTTTTGCTCGCGACTCCAGCGTTCGCGGCCACCATGAATACATCCGCAATTCAGGCAGGCAGTATGCTTGTGCCGCTTAATCCGGGCGATCCACAGCTATTGACGAATACGTTTGCCGGGACGCCGTTTCAAAACACTTACCCGAATGCGCTCGTGTTTCAGACGGAGCTGGCTCCGATCGGCGCGGGCACGATCACTTTCTCGCTGGCGATCGGTGGGCAGACGCTGCCCACCATCACCGAAACCTACAACTGCGTGGTGCTTGGGGGATCGGGCTGTTCGATTTCTGCCGACTTCACCATGCCAACGATCTACCACTCGACGGCTGGAACATTGGTGGTGGACGTGAACGGCTCATCCACAACCTTCGACTTCGCGTTTCACAGTGCGGTGCCCGAACCCACAAGCATGGTTCTGCTCGGAACCGGCCTTGGTGCGATCGCCTGGCGAAGGGTCAAGCGCCCACGTCAGGGCGACGTCGCGATCTAATCGGTAATGTCGGGTTGTAATTGGGATGAAGCGCGTCAGGCTTCGCGCGTGAGGCCCAGTTGCGCGAGTTGTTCGTCGGTGAGTTCTAGCTCGCGCGCAAACACGATCTGGGTGGACGAGTCGGCGGACGCCATCGATCGATAGTCGATTCCGGGAATCACTTCTCGCAGTTTCTTCAAAAGCTCCTCGCGTGAAGAAAAGACCGCGGGATCTTCGCGCATGCACGCACGGCGGGGATAGGCGATCACGCGAAATTGTGGGTTTCGCGAGCCAGGTTCCTGTATCTCCTGGATGACAAGGCGAATACGGCGATCCTTACCCGGGCCCATGTTGGGGTACTATGCTCGCCGCCAGATCACACTGATGCTGTGATCTACATCACACCTTCTTGTGAGCCGAAATTTGGATTAAGCATTCGGGGGCTGGAATGCATTGAAAATTCGCCGGTCCACGCTAAAATTCCGATGCTTTCCCATACAAACGCAAAAAATGGGGGCGTAATGAGACGCACTTGCTTCCGGTTCGCACTGGCCGTTCTGCTTCTTGGGATGGTGGGATGTGCCAAGCAATCTCCGCAGGACTTTCAGAAGAACCTGCAGGAGCGCCTGATCGCTGCGAAACCGGGTGACGTGATTGACCTGCCGGAAGGAAAATTTCATCTGGACCGGACGATGTCGCTGACGGTGAACGGCGTAACGATTCGCGGGAAAGGCAAGGACAAGACGATTCTTTCCTTTGCCGGCCAGAAGACCGGAGCGCAGGGCGTACTGGTGAAGGCAAATGACTTTGTGATCGAAGACGTAGGGATCGAAGACACGGCCGGTGACGCGCTGACCATCCAGGGCGGGACGAATATCACGGTGCGGCGCGTGCGCACGGAATGGACGCGGGGTCCGAACGAAGCGAACGGGCCGTACGGAATTTATCCCGTGGAGTGCAAGAACCTGCTGCTGGAAGATTCTGTTGCGAAGGGGGCCGCGGACGCTGGGATTTATGTGGGGCAATCGGAGAACGTCGTCATTCGGAGGAATCGTTCGGAGTTGAATGTCGATGGATACGAGATCGAAAATTCCCAGAACGTTGATGCGTATGACAACGTCGCTACGCACAATACTGGCGGGATCGGCGTGTTCAATCTGCCGAACCTACCGCGCCAGGGCGGCAAGCACGTGCGTGTGTTTCACAATCAGATGGTAGACAACAACACGCCCAACTTCGCGCCCAAGAGCCTGGGACCGATTCATTCCTTGCCGACGGGTACCGGCATGTACGTGATGGCGATCCGCGATGTCGAGGTGTTCAACAACAAGATCCAGAACAACAACACGGTCAATATCTACATCATCAACTACAAGACGGGCGTGGACGAAGATTCGCTGCGCGACACCGCTGCTTCGCCGATCACGCAGCAGATTTTCGCGCCGGCAGACAAGCGGTTCTATCCGTTTGTGCAGAGTATTTACCTGCACGATAACGACATCTCTGGCGGTGGACAATCGCCCGATGGCCGCATCGCGGGCGTGAAGATGCTCGCTGATGCGATCGGGGGGAAATTGCCTGATGTTCTCTACGATGGAAGTGTTGATCCGGCCTGGGGGAGGAAAGGCAAGAATCGGGGACAGGTTTGCTTGCAGCGAAATGGCGGCGGATTTTTGAATTTTGATGTGGGCGGTGCGATGAAGCATCCGGTGAGCGATGTAAAGCAGTATGACTGCTCGCTGCCGGCACTCGAAGCGGTGGCAATACCGCAGTTGTCGTCGGGCACGGCATCGGGAGCCAACTGATGTTGGCGTGGGCCCGGATCGGATTACGGGCGATGATGGTTTGTGCGCTCCTGTGGGGCCTTAGTATCGGGTGCTCGCGGCACGGTCCCGTGCACTCGTTCGTTCAAGAACCTTACCCCAAGAAACTTTCTGACTGGCACTTGTTCACGGCGAGTTCGCCGACGCTGGTCCCCAACGAGCGCGTGGTTCCGTACGATCTGAACACGCCGCTGTTCTCGGATTACGCGGACAAGTATCGCTTTGTGTGGATGCAGGCGGGTACCAGCGCCGAGTATCGCGCAGATGGAGCGTTCGCGTTTCCTGTCGGAACGGTGTTGGCGAAGACTTTTGCTTTCCCAAAGGACGGCTCGGCGAACGGCAGTTCGGCACAGCAACGGTTGATCGAGACGCGGCTGCTGGTGCGCGCGAAAACAGGATGGGTGTCGCTTCCCTACATCTGGGACGCAGCACAGCGTGACGCGGCACTGCAGCTTGTACCGGATCCGGTAGCGATTAAGTTTACGGACACGTCGGGCAAGGTTCACGATTTCAGCTACGTGATACCAAACGCGAACGAGTGTCACGAGTGTCACGAAAACCAGAAGGTGCTGCTGCCGATCGGGCCAAAGGCACGTAACCTCAACCAGGACTACGCATACGAGAGTGGAACCGAGAACCAGTTGGAGCACTGGACGCGGGTTGGATATCTGCGCGGGCTGCCCGATGCGAGCGCGCGTCCACGAGTGGCGCAATGGGCTGATCCGAAGGCATCAGTCTCGGAGCGTGCGCGTGCCTATCTGGATAACAATTGCGCGCACTGTCATCAGCCCGGGGGACAGGCCGGGTACACCGGCGTCGATTTTCGCTGGACCCAGACCGATCCAGCTCATATGGGGTGGTGCAAGTCGCCGAATTCCGCGGGCGAGGTCGGAGCATTGCGCTACGATCTGGTGCCTGGGCATCCGGAGGAGTCAATCTTGATTTATCGGCTCGAGTCGACCGCGCCCAAGGTTTCGATGCCCGCGCTGGGCCGCGACGTGGTGCATTTGGAAGGCGTGCAATTGCTGCGCGAGTGGATCGCGGAGATGCCGGGCGGGTGTGGAGGAAAGTCGCTTTGAGCCTTGGACGCTTTGGTTAGGACAATTTTTTCATCGGGCGGAAAAAGGGCGTTGGGAACGAGGATTGTTGATGGCTGCTGATTTTGGAAATCTGCGTGTGCTCTCGCTGGAGAGCCGGCGGTCTCGCGAGATGGCCCAACTTATCGCGAACCATGGCGGACAGCCGACGGTGGTTGCGTCTACTCGCGAAGTTCCATCCGGCCCGAATGCAGAGGCAGTCGAGTTTGCGACAAGGCTGCTGGAAGGAAAGTTCGCAGCCGTTATCTTTATGACGGGTGTCGGAACGCGAGCGCTGGCAAAAGCGATCGAGGAAACGTGCCCAACGGACAAATTGGTAGCGGCGCTCAATAAGGTTGTGGTTGTGGCGCGTGGTCCCAAGCCGATGACTGTGCTCCGTGAATGGGGAGTGCCCGTCTCGTTGACCGTGCCCGAACCGAACACCTGGCGGGAGTTGCTGCAGGTATTGGATCAGAACAAAGAAAAAATTCCTTTGAACGGCGCGAACGTTGCCGTGCAAGAACACGGCTTGCCAAGCGTGGAATTGTATGGCGGGCTGCAGGAGAGAGGCGCAGTGGTTTTTGCGGTTCCGGTCTATAAGTGGGAACCGCCAGAGGACACCGGCGCGTTGAAAGAAGCGATTCGCACGCTGGCCTCAGGGAATTTCGATGTCGTGCTCTTCACTTCATCCGTACAGGTACATCATCTCTTTCGCTTCTCGGAGGAGATCGGCCAACAGCGCGACGTGAGCGAGGGCTTGCGGCGAGCTGTCATCGGCTCCATCGGGCCGGTGACGTCGGAGACTTTGCGGGAGTTCGGCGTCACGCCCGACCTTGAGCCAACGCATCCGAAGATGGGATTTCTGGTGAAAGAAACGGCCGAGAGCAGTTCGGCGCTACTGCAGCGAAAACGATAATGGCATTCTTCGCGTAAAGGCTCAGCGCAGAATGAAACGGGCTTCGGCATACGCCGAAGCCCATCTCGTGGTTGTCTCGAAATTACTGGCTGTTGCCCGGCTGCTCGGATGACATGGGCGTGAGGGTACCGAAGGTACCATTCGCCTCGTCGTTCGTGCCTGCCGAGAAAAACAGCGTGGTTGCATTCCCGTTCGTTGCGGAATCTCCGCCGAAGCTGAGCGCCCACAATCCGTTAATGGCGATAGGCATGCCGGTGGTCTGGTCAAGCATCATGCCCAGATGTTTTCCGGTGAAAAGATCGAAGGCGTGAATGGTGCCGTCTCCGAAATTTCCGATCAGCAAGCGGTGAGTGAAAGCGCCGAAGTCGCCGGGTGCAAGGGCAACACCCCAAGGAGCGTTAAACCAGCCGCCATCGGCGAGACGTGCCAGCAGATGGCCGCTCGCATCAAAAATGCCAACGTGGCCAAGTCCAACTCCATGATCTTCATCGTGGCTCCCCGGAGCGCGGTGAGCGAACGTGACCACAAGATTTCCGCCGACATTCTGGATGTTGAATGGAGACCAACTGGTGGACAAGCCTGGAAGACGGAACATGGTCGTGTTGCCCGGATTGATGCGGTTCATGCTCGTGTCCCACATTTCCACTTGTCCCGACTGGAAATTGGTTACGTACAAGAAGGAACGCGTGCCGATACTGGCGAGCGCGCATCCCTTGTAGACGGCGCTGCCGGCGCGGTTCTTCAGCAGAACCGCGTTAGGGCTCACGGTCGGATTCCAACCTGAAATCGTTCCGTCCTCAGTGACAAAGATGAAGAAAGCTTTAGCATTCGGTCCGACAAGAAAGCCAGAAGTTGTGTTAACCACAGTTCCCGTCGGTGCCGCGCTGCCGGTGCCATTGGGAGTGGGAATCTTTACGGAATCTTGTGTGCCTCCCAACAACACTTTCGCGCCGGTGCCCAGATAAAGGGTGGAAAGGCCAGTACCGTTATCGGAGACCCACCAGGGGCTGGCGCTAGCGCGGGAGAGTCCCCAGGGATTTACGAGGTCAGGGTCGACGTTGGGTGCGGAAGGCGAGGTTGTTGATGCATCAGTGGTGAGATCGGTTTGAATGTAGTGCTGCGCGGCTGCAAGCGCCGGGAGCAGGATCGCCAGGGTTGCGACGAAGACAACATGACGAACAGGGGAATGCGACATACATGCACCTCGACTGGATTACATCCGTGGACGTGCGCAGAATGCGCCATCCTGGGAGCACCGGTCACGGTATGCTTGTCGCTGGTTGAGGTTTGTCACGGAATTGTCCCGTTTCCGCAAACTTCTTGTCAGAAGCGGCGAAAAGGCTCCAGAAATGTCGGTGACATTACGAACGGCGAATCAGATCGAACCAGTTGAAGTCACTGTGATGGAAATCGAGGGTAAACACGACCTCAAATTGAGCGGGAGCGAGGAAGCTTCTGATCTTTTTCAAATCGTGCCATTCCATCCAGGGGGCGCCGCCGTCGGTTTTTCGGCCCCACTCGGTAAAGGGCATGCGGCCGTCGCGGACCCAGCGTCTTTTGGGATACGCGAGCTCAATCCAACGTCCGCCGACTGGTAAATGTTTCAGTAAGGCCTGGGCTTCGATCCGCGTGACTTCGAGAGGCGCGTTGATCATGGAACCCTGGCAGTAGATGGCATCGTAGTCGGTAGGCAGGCTTTCGAGAGATGACAGATCTTTGAAATAACAGAATTGCAAGTTGGTAAGGCGCTTGAGGCGGCTGAGACGCTGGATGGCTTCGAGATTGGATTCGACGATATCGACGCACGTCATCTGCGCGCCGGCCTCGGCGTAGGTGAGGCTATCGAAGCCGAGTCCGGAACCGACATCCATGACTTTCTTGCCGCGAAAGATGTCTTTGTAGACCAGCTGATACCAGCCGCGAGCGTCGAAAGCTTTGCCCGTTGATGAATCGAGCAGGCCGTCCTTCCAGGTGCGAAGGAGTTCTTCGTCAGAGAGTTTAAGTAGTTCGGCCGAGTAGGCACGTTCTTCTTCGGTATGAGGAACTTCGCCCCACTTTCCGCGCAAGATGTCGAGCGTTTTGGAAAGATTCGCGTCCTCGCCGACACCCGGCTCGAACGGCCAGCGATCTTCTTTCCAGAACGCCAATCTCATTCAGTTCTCCTCGAGGGTTTTTTCTAAATTATCAGAAGCGGATTCTGCGCACACCAAAGAGGGTCGTTATCTTTTTCGGTGCTGCTCTTTTCTGTTAGCCTCCGGAGACGTGGAGCGTTCGGCGAGAACAGCGGCGGTGCCCGATAATTTCGAGGAATCGAAACCGGCGATGGCTGCGCGGCAATATCCGGACTGGTCGAAGCGGATCCCTGCGCTCGACGGGGTTCGCGGCATCGCGATTTTACTGGTGCTCTTGCGGCACGCAATTTTCGGGTTGGATGCAGCGATGCCGGGAGCTGAGCCGTCGTCTGGTCCGCTCGCGTGGTTCCTGGCCGCCGGACAACTTACATGGAGCGGCGTCGACCTTTTCTTTGTACTCTCCGGATTTCTGATTGGCGGGATTTTGCTGGATGCCCGAGAGTCTCCGCGCTACTTCCAGACTTTCTACTTTCGACGCGCCTATCGCATTCTGCCCCTGTACTTCGTCACGCTGGCGATTTTTCTGTTCCAGCATCTACCGTGGATGAGCGCGCTGATGCGCCCCGGGCGATTTCAGCCGCTCGAGATTCCTGGGTGGGCGTATGCGACGTTCACGCAAAACTTCTGGATGGCGGCGCTCGGCACACTTGGTCTGAGTTCGGCGAGTGTCACGTGGTCGCTCGCGATCGAAGAGCAGTTCTATCTGACGATCCCATGGATTATTCGCAAGGTTCGGCTTCGCTATCTGGCGGCGGTATTGAGCGCCGTGCTCGTGGCCGCTCCGGTTGTGCGAGTTGTGTTGCGCTTGATTCTTGGCGGGCATGCAGGGATCGCTTGTTATGTGCTCACGCCGGCGCGGGCGGATGGCTTGTCGCTGGGTGTGCTGTGCGCGTTGCTTCTGCGAAGGGAGCGAGTGTGGGATTGGGCAGTGGGCAATTTGAGGGGGCTGCGGATTGCGACGGTCGTGCTTCTATTCGGTGTAGTGTTCATGACTTGGAAGCAGTACGACGCGTTCTCGGACGCGATGACCGGCGGGGGATACTCGTGGCTAGCGTTTTTCTACGCGGCTTTCCTTTTGCTGGCCGTGGTCGACACCGGAGGACTACTAGAAAAGATCCTGCGCAATCGTGGGTTGATGGGCCTCGGGACTCTGGCATACTGCCTGTACCTGATCCACGTTTCGGTCATGCAAAGCGTGCGCCATCCACTGATGGCGCATTTTGCGGGATCTCCTCGACTGGCGTGGGTTTTGGGTGGAATTCTCGGCGCAGGCCTGTCGGTGGTGCTGGCCGGTTTGTCGTGGAAATATTTCGAGAGGCCGCTACTGCGCCGAGGACACCGGTATCAGTATTGAGGTGGGCGCAAAATCCGACACGTCGGCGATCGTTCGATGCGACGTGTTGAGCTTTTTCTGAAAGCGCTGCCGCTTGTTTCGATCTACAGATCCTTACTGCGACGTTCCAACTGTGCGAACGCCCGCAGTGCTCGTCGGAAGCGCCGGTCCACCCGCGAAGAAATTGTGATCGTAGAGGTTGCGATACATGCGACCGGCAATTTCCGCGGCTTTGGGACCGAAGGTCGGGCGGCCTCCCTGCAGGAAGACCACGGTGACGATTCGGCCGACGTTGGTGTTCGCATAGGAGGCGAACCAGCCATATCGTGTGCCCGACTTCGAGCAAGTTCCGGTTTTGCCGAGGACTTGCTCCTCGGCGAAGTTGTAGAGAACGCTTCGCGCCGTGCCGTAGCGAACCGCATCGGCCATGCCGTCGGAGATTTCGGGAATCACAGGCGCAATGTCGAGATGGCGCTTCACGCGAGGCTGGAAGTTGGTGATTTCCTCGGGCGAAGTCGGATGCTGCATGTAGTACAAGGTTCCGCCGTTCGCAATCGCTGAAACGAGCGCGCCCAGTTGCAGAGGCGTCATCGAAACGCCTTCTCCGAAGGAACACATCTTGCCGACACCGCCGAGCTTCGCGGGAATTTCTGCGTCGGGATATATGCCGAGATGCTCGCCGTCGAGGTTGTACCCGGCGAGTTCGCCGAGTCCGTATTGATGGGCGTAGTAGCTGACCTTCTCGAAACCGAGCTTTCGGCCAAGCGCCTCAAAGTATGCGTTGTTGGAGCGGGCTAGTGCCTCGGTGAGGTTCATGTGGCTGCGACGGCCGAGCGTGATCGGCGTCTCTTTATCGATCAACCCTTCACTCAGGGCGGCTAGGGCCACCGAGACCTTGATTGTGGAGCAGGGCTGCGCGCCGCTGGAAAGAGCGAGCTTCTGATTCACCATCGCCAGCACGCGGCCGCTGGTCGGTTCGATCGCGACGACCGTTCCGTTCATGTTGCCAAGCGCATCGATGGCGGCTTGGCGGACGACGGGATCTTCTCCGGCGAGGTTGTCGCCTTCAGTGATGTCTTCCGCGTAGGAACTCGTATAAAAGCGTTCGTAATAACGATGTCGGCGACGGGTCGTGGTGCGCCGGGCAGCGGGCACAACATGACTCTTTGCGAGACGATTCATCCTGCGGCGGGCGCGTTGACTCTCTGTCAATTTTTGTGACTTCGATTTCGATGTGAGAGATCGTGCGTTTACATTCGCAGCCCATCCAAAGGCCGCGAACACAAACACAAACACGCCTAACACCAAGGCCTGTAACAATTTATTACTTTCTGTTGACATCTCTGCCCTTACCCATTCCCGGAATACTTGATATTTTGGATGCACGCACCCTGCCACGGATCGGCAAAAACCTGTAGTGCGCGTCCATCTCTGCGATAGTAAGGGACTTAGGGTTTTGGCTGCAATTGAAATTTACTCACCAGTAATTTGAGCCAGCTGTGTGTTAAGTACAGCGTTTAGAGATAGTTAATGAGAGCGCACATTTGTGGTGAGCCTTTGGTAATGAAAAATGGGTTACCACTAAGGTACTAGCCTCAAACATGAAATTGTTTGCGCACAATTCTGCAACAACATGCTGCTCAACTGCGCCGCGTGAAATTTTTGACGCGATCTCGGCACACGATTACGATTTCGAGCACGATCCGCGGCGACGGAGTTTTTCATGATTCCCGAGAAACTCTCTCATTACCGAATTGTGCAAAAAATCGGGGCCGGGGGAATGGGCGTCGTCTATCGCGCTCATGATGAAGATCTCGATCGCGACGTCGCCCTCAAAGTCTTACCTTCGCAGGCAGTCACCGACGACCGCACGCGGCAGCGGTTCCGGCGGGAGGCGCTTGCTCTAGCGCGGCTGAACCATCCGAACATCGGCGCAATTTACGAATTCAGTAACGACAAGGGAGTCGATTTCCTGGTGATGGAATTCGTGTCGGGCGTGACGCTCGATGCGAAGCTCGCGGCTGGATCGTTGTCGGCGCGTGAAGTCATGCGTCTGGGAATGCAACTGGCAGATGGACTGGACGCGGCGCACGCTCAAGGTATCGTGCATCGTGACTTGAAGCCGGGCAACATTCGCGTCACCCAAGATGGTTGGGTAAAGATTCTCGACTTCGGTATTGCACAGTTTGTGCAGGCCAAGAACGACGCAGCTGAGACCGTCACGCTGACGCAGCAAGACGCGATCATGGGAACGGTCGCGTATATGTCACCGGAACAGATTCGCGGGCAACGCGCCGACGTGCGCAGTGATATTTATTCGACCGGGGTCGTGCTCTACGAAATGGCGACGGGAAAACGGCCATTCGCCGACAGGTCGGGACCTCAACTCATCAGCGCCATTCTGGAAACGCCTCCTTCGCCGCCCAGTTCGCGCAATCACACCATCTCGCCGGGACTGGAAAGCATCATCGTCAAGGCACTCGACAAGGAACCCGATCGCCGTTACCAGACGGCGCGCGAACTTCGCGTGGACCTGGAACGGCTAAGCAGCGGAGCGATTCCGCTGCCCTCGCCAGCGGCGAAGTCAAGAATGTGGATCTACGCATCGGCGGCGATTGTCTTGTTGCTTGCCACAGGAGTGCTGGCGTTCTTCCCGAAAGCACGATTCTGGAAGAAATCGCAGACGCTCGACGTGAGTCCGGTGGCCGGCTCGCAGCGCCGGTCGGTGGCGGTCCTCGGATTCCGCAATCTTTCGGCAAAGCCGGAGGACGCTTGGTTGTCGACGGCGTTGTCGGAGATGCTGACCACTGAGCTTGCTGCTGGAGAGCAGCTCCGTACCATTCCCGGCGAAAACGTCTCGCGCATGAAAAACGACTTAACGCTGCCAGAGGCCGACAGCTACGCGCGCGACACACTGAAACAGATTCACGACAGGCTGGGTAGCGATCTTGTGGTACTCGGATCGTACGTAGAGTCTGGCGGCGAGATCCGGCTCGATTTCCGCATGCAGGATGCACGCGCGGGCGAGACGCTGATGGCGTTCTCAGAAAATGGGAAGTCATCGGAGTTGCTGGACCTGGTCTCGCGGACGGGAGCAGATCTGCGATCAAAGTTGGCGCTTGCTTCAATTACGCCAGGAGAGATGGCGGGAGTGCTGGCGACGCTGCCGTCAACTGCGGACGCGACGCGCCTTTATGCGCAGGGGATCGAGAAATTGCGCGTCTTCGACGCGCTAAGTGCGCGTGATCTGCTGCAACAAGCTGTAGACGCCGATCCTAAGCATGCGCTGGCGCATGCGGCGCTATCGCAGGCGTGGTCCGTACTCGGCTACGATGCGCGAGCTAGCGACGAAGCCAAAAGGGCATTTGATCTTTCCGCCAATCTGCCGCGCGAGAACCGGCTTTCGATTGAGGCACGTTACCGGGAAGTTGCGCGCGATTGGCCGCGTGCGATCGAAATCTATCGCGCGCTGTGGAATTTCTTCCCGGACAATCTGGAATACGGTTTGCGCCTTACAAAGGATCAGATTGCTGCCGCTCTCCCAAATGACGCTGCGGCAACGGTTCAGCAGATGCGTGCAGTTGCAGCGCCTCAGCAGGAAGACGCACGCATCGATCTAGCGGACGCCACCGTCGCTGATTCAAAGGGCGATTTCCAGAGTGCGCTGCGGGTCTCCGGGACGGCCGCGGAGAAGGCGCGTAATCAGCGCGCACAACTGGTACTGGCAGATGCTCTTCGTCAGCAGGGTTGGGCGTTGGAGCGGCTGGGGAAGCCCGATCAGGCCGCGGCACTTTTCAAGCAATGCCAGGAGATCTACGCGACTGCCGGCGATCGCCGCGGGGCAGCCGCCGCATTCACCTTAATTGGTGAGAGCCTGTATGATCGCGGCGATTTTCCCGGCGCACTGCAGGTATTCCAACAGGGTCTCGACGTGTTTCGTGCAATTGGCGCTCAGAAAGATGTTGCCCGCACCCTGAATTCAATCGGCAATGTTTTCTATGACAGCGGAAAACTGGAAGATGCGAAGAGCCAGTACGAACAATCGCTGCAGATTTATGAAGAGCTGAGCGACAAACGGGGGATCGCAGGGGGCCTGGGAAACCTTGCGAATGTGTACGACAGCATGGGGGATCTGGCGTCGGCGCGTCAGAAACAGGAAGAAACTCTAAAAGCATTTCGCGACATTGGCGACCGCCGGGGCGAAGCTTCCACACTGAACAATCTCGGCAATGTGCAGTCAGAGTTGGGCGACCTGACCAGCGCCAAGGCAAGCTACGAACAGTCGATCGCGGTCCAGGAGCAGATCGGATACAAGCGAAGCCGTACTTTCACCTTGCGCGGGCTGTCGGACATCTACCGGGAGCAGGACAAGTTGAGCGAGGCACACAAGACGGCCTGGGAGGCTCTGGAATTGTGCAAGGGAACGGGGGACCAGAACAACATCGGCCTATCGCAACTGCTACTTGCGCGAATAGCGCTGGAAACACAGAAGACGACGGAGGCGGGAAGCCTGGCGCATGAGAGCGCTGATATTTTTCAGAAGATCAAAGCTCCGGATGGTTCTGTGCAGGCGAGTGCCATGCGTGCGGAAATCGCGCTCGAATCAGGACAGCCGGGGGATGCTGCAGCGTTCATTCAGCAGGCCACGTCTCAACTTCAACAGGTCACCGATCGGAGCCTACGGCTGTATGTATCGATTATCGAGGCTCGGACGAATGCTGCGAACGGGAAGATTCCGGAGGCACAGGAAACGTTGCGGAGAGCGCTGGCGGATGCGCATCGCTATGCATATCTGGCCATCGAGTATGAAGCGCGATTGGCCTTGGGAACCGTTGAAAAGAAATCGGCCGGGCGCTCTCGTCTTCAGGCGCTGCAGACTGAGGCGCAGGCTCACGGGTTTACGCGTATCGCGCGCAAGGCACGCGCTGCGATGACATCGGATCGCGTCAGTGTGAATGAGCCGTTCTTGATGCCAGAAAAATTGAGAGCAGGAAGCGCGTCCCTGCTCCCATCTGTTTCGCTGTCTGGATTTCGAATCAGGAACCGTTCGAGCAAACGCTCAAACTCTCTCCCTGAAAGCTCAGCCATCCATTCACGCTGGTACTTTTCGGCGCTCCAAAGTAAGGAAGCGTTGCCAGATCTTGCAAGTTATAGGTGAACCCATGCAAGACGTAACGATATCCGCCATAGTTCGCGTTGCCCTCGAGCGGATCGCCATTTTCGAGGATCCCGCACGGAGTGTTGTTGCCGTTGATGTTGACGACCAGAGGATCGTCGGCCCATTCACCAATCTCATGCGACAGCGCAGACACATCCTGCGAGAAGGCTCCCACATGATCGACGTAGGTCGCCTCGGCGTACGCTTGGGGAGCGCTCGCGCTGCCTTCTGAGCTGTGATAGCCGCCGATGCAGCATCCGCCGCTCTCGGTCAGATAGACGTCGTAGGTCAGGAAGATCGGAAATGCGTTGGGCGTGATACCGAGCTTCGACATGATGGCCGGCAGTTGCGCGTCGAACCAGTTGATGTCGACCAGGCCGGCTGTAAATCCGAACGGAGTGCCCGTGCTCCCGTAAGCAGAGGGCGGGCTGAGCGTCTGCTCAGCAGTGACGGTTGGTCCACCGAGAAGCAGGTGGGAATTGGTATGCGTCTTCACCGTCCCCCAAAAATTGGCACGCTGATACGCGTCGATGTACTGGGTAGTGCCGACGTCAACGCCGCCTTGCGTGTAAGTCGTGGTCTTGTCGAAGAGCGGCGAGGCAGCGGTGTTGTGCGTGACTGTGCTTCCGTTGGAGAGGATGTGGGACGGATCGAACGTCACAATACTGCGCCGCTTGGTGATCACGATCTTTACAGGAATGATGTAGACGGGAACGGTGGCGGACGTGTTGGTCGAAGGTGCGGCCCCTACCATATTGTATTTGTAAGTCCTGCCACCGTAACTGAAGCTGCCGTTCCATGTCTGAAGGGGTGTACTGGCGGCGGCAGTCGCGGCCTGCATCACGTCAGTTCGCAATCTTGGCGGAAGGTGAGTGAATCTCGCCTGCGGCGGCGAGTTACTAAGTTTCATTTCTCCGTTGTATTCCGATTGAGCAAGCAGCGAGCCTGCGGATATCAGGAGCATGAGGGTTAGGGAGGCTGGCAGACACAAGTGTGTGAGACTTGTCTTCATGTTGATCCGTTCTCCTTAAAAGATGGGCTGCTTCGGAAGTGGCCAGCACTGATGGTTGATGGTGGTGTGAGCTTGGGTTTAGGGCGATAGGGAGCGATTGTCTTAGTGGTGTGTTGTGGATGTCAATGTCAATTTATAGGCTGAAAATACTCAGAGGGGCATAAGGTCGTATTTGCGACGTAAGTAGGCGGTAAGTCAACGGAACGGACGCTTGTCTGAAATTTGGAACAAAAAAAAACTCGCCCGATCAGCGGGCGAGTTAGTGAGGGTGAAATTTGCTGGACTACATGATTTCGCTTCTCTTGCGTAGGAAAGCTGGAACGTCGAGGTTATCCTGCTCGAAGTTTGCCGG
>Ga0126381_100000943_pt1 | contig 31674 bp, 26 predicted proteins | sample PanSoiMetPlot_28_FD_96465 | JGI IMG/M metagenome (GOLD analysis project Ga0126381, IMG submission 96465) | Tropical forest soil microbial communities from Panama - MetaG Plot_28 | ecosystem: Environmental > Terrestrial > Soil > Tropical forest > Bulk soil | place: Panama | collected 2016-02-17 | reverse complement strand
GTCGATCGAATCCTGAAGGGCGAAAAGCCAGCCGATCTACCGGTTCAGGAACCAACGAAATACGAACTGCTCTTCAACCTCAAAACCGCAAGAGCCCTCGGTCTGACCGTCCCGCCGATGCTCCTCACCATCGCCGACGAGGTGATCGAGTAAAGGCCGTCAACGCGCCGCCGCGCCGAGCACCGTTGCTCGAACCCACCACTGCGAACGCGCGATCCGCAGGCTGCGCGCAGCTGCGGTGGCGGCGCGTGCCGAGTCGAACAGGGCAAAGCAGGTTGAGCCTGAGCCCGACATGCGGGCGAGCCGGCAGCCGCCGACGCCGCGCAGCGCCGCAAGCGCCTCGGCGATGGCCGGATGAAGCGAGATCGCGGGCGGCTCAAGGTCGTTGCCACCACGTGTGAGCGTCTCGATAAATTCATTTCGCCCGGAAGGAAAGCTTGCATCCGAGCCGGCATCGCGCGGGGCTTTCGCGATCGGCGGCGCGCGCAGGGCCGTGAAGACGTCGCGGGTGGCGACGCTGACGCGCGGGTTGAGCAGCACGGCGGGCAGGCTTGGAAGTCGCAGCGGCCGCGAGAGCAACTCGCCGATGCCGCGCATCAGCCGTGGCCGCGGATCGAGGCAGACCGGAACGTCGGCCCCGGTTGCGCGCGCCGCCGCCATCACGCGCGCGTCGTCCAAAGCGATGCGATTGTGGCGCGCGAGCAGACGCAACGCCGCGGCCGCGTCGGCCGAGCCGCCGCCGAGCCCCGCCGCCACCGGGAGCCGTTTCGATAGCTCGAAGCGGCCAAGCTTCAGCGGACGGATCCGCTCCGCCAACGCATGGGCGGCCTTGAGCACCAGATTGTCGGCAAGGCCGCCGGAAGCGTCCGCGGTCGGGCCGCGCACCTCAAGCGAAAGGCTTGCCCCTGGCGTGAACACCAAGGCGTCGCCGATCGAGGCGAACGCCACCAGACTCTCGATCTCATGATATCCGTCACCCCGCCGCCCGAGCACGCGCAGCGTGAGATTGACCTTGGCGGGCGCGCTCTCGAGGCGCGCGGCCGGCACGGCGGACGCGCGTTGAGCGCGCTAGCCGCCCCCGGGCGTCTTCGGCTTACCGGAGTTGGCCGCCGAAGTGTCCTCGGGCAGCCCGGTCTTGAGCTTCTGCTCTATCGTGGCGAGCTCGTCCTTCTCCGGATTGAGGTCGCGCGCGTGGGACCACTGGAACCGCGCCTCGAGAATGCGGCCGACCCGCCAGTAGGCGTCGCCCAAGTGATCATTGATGGTCGGATCCTCGGGCTTGAGCTCGACCGCGCGATCGAGCGCCTTGACGGCCTCCTCGAAGTTGCCGATCCGGTAGAACGCCCAGCCGAGCGAATCGACGATGTAGCCGTCGTCGGCGCGCTGCTCGACCGCGCGCTTGATCATGCGCATGCCCTCTTCCAGGTTGACGCCCTGGTCGACCCACGAATAGCCGAGATAGTTGAGCACGTGCGGCTGATCGGGAAGGAGCGCGAGCGACTGCTTGAAGTCGCCTTCGGCCTTCGGCCACTGCTTGGAGCGCTCGTAGCAGATGCCGCGGTAGTAGTAGATGGTCGAGGTCGACTTGTCCGGATGCGCCACGGTCGCCAGGCCCTTGGTGTAGACGTCCGCGCATTCCGCATAGAGCTTGCGCCCGCGCAGCACGTTGCCCAGCGCCATGACGGCCTCGAGATCCGAAGGATCGGCGGCAACCAGCTTGTCGAGATCCGCGCGCGCCTCGTCGGATCGATCGAGACCGTCGAGATCGACGGCGCGCTGGATCTGGGCCGTGCGCCGAAGCGCCGAGCCGGCCGGCATCCGTTCATAGGTCTTGACCGCGAATTCCGGCTTCTTGATCCCCTCGTAGAGATCGGCGAGCTGCAGCAGCGCCAGCTGATGGCTGGGCTGGAGATAAAGGGCAAGCTGCAGATAGATCAGCCCCAGTTCCTCGCCGCGCCGACCGATCACGGAACCGAGCCCGTAAAGCGCTTCGGCGGCGCCCGCCTGCGGCGAGTCGGCGAGCATCGCAAGCTTCTTGCCGGCGCTGACCTCCGCCATCGCCTCGGTGATCAACGGATGTCGCGGCAACAGCTCGTCGAAAGCCTTCAAGGTCTTGAGCGCATCATCCTTGTTGCCGGCGCGCGACTGGTAGCTCGCATAGGCCTGGACGATCCGCAGCCCGGTCATGTCGAGCTGGTAGGCGCGATCGAGGCGGGCGGCGGCGTCCTTCTTGTTGCCCGCCAGGTCTAGGATCATCCCGGCATGGAATTCCTTGAAGATGCGGTACCAGTCGGGACCGTTGAGCTTGTCGATGGCATCAACCGCCGCCTTGCTCTCGGCGGCGCTTGCCTGGGTCCAGGCCGACAGGAGAGTCGCGGCGAGGTCGGTGGTGAGCGGGCCGCGCCCGGACTGGGTAAGCTGCTGGCGCGCCGCCGCATACTGCTTCTGCTTGATGGCGCGCACGCCCAGCACCAGCCGGGCGATACGATCGTCCTTGTCGGCCTCCAGAACCGGCCGGGCGAGGCGGGCGGCGCCTTCGACGTCGCCATTCTCCAGGAGCGCCAGGAAGGTATGGTCGAGCAAGTCGGTGTTCTTGCGATCGACGCCGAGTGCCATGCGATAGTAGTTGGCGGCGGCGGCCGCGTCATGCTCGGTGGTCGCGTGGCGGGCAGCCAGGAAGTTGCCCGAGGCGGACGCGGCACGCGCGCCGCCGGGCGCGTTCGTAGCCGGCGCCTGCGCGGCGACGCCGTTTGGAGCGCACATGACCATGGCTGCGAAGGCAAGCGCGGCAAAGCTCGCGCGCCGGACGGGATGCAAAAGGATCACGGCTGGTTCAACTCCATCTGTGAATTCAGTTTTGCCGAATTCCCCTGACGAAATTGGCGAATCCGGCACTCGGGCGGACCGGCACCCCGAGACGGCGGGGCGTGTCGCAGAACGCAATGGCCTACCCGGATCAGGCCTCAAGCATGGCCCATTTAGAGCAAGTCCGAGCCCATTGAAAGCTCCCATATGGCAGCATCGTGACGCAATCCATCACATATTGGGGTAATTCGGGCCCCCTCCCCCCTCCGGGGGGACCCAGTCGATGTTCTGGTTCGGATCCTTGATGTCGCAGGTTTTGCAGTGAACGCAGTTCTGCGCATTGATCACGAAACGCGGACCCTGTCCCTCCTCCTCGACCCACTCATAGACGGCAGCCGGGCAATAGCGCGCCGAAGGGCCCCCATAGATGTCGTGCTCGGAGACCCGTTGCAGGGTGCCGTCCGCAACCTTGAGGTGCACCGGCTGATCCTCCTCGTGGTTGGTGTTGGACAGGAAGACCGAGGAGAGCCGGTCAAAGGTGAGCTTCCCGTCCGGCCTGGGATAGGCAATCGGGCTCGCCTGCGCGGCCGGGTCGAGGCATTGCCAGTCCGGCTTGCCGTGGCGCAGCGTTCCGAGCAGCGAAAAGCCGAGCGTATTGCTCCACATATCGAAGCCGCCGAGCGCGAGAGCGCCCAGAGTGCCAAACCGCGACCACAACGGCTTGACGTTGCGCACCTTGAAGAGGTCGCGGCCGATGTCCGATTGCCGCCAAGCCTCCTCGTAGCTCGCAAGCTCGTCGTTGGCGCGGCCTGCCGACAGCGCCTGCGCCGCATGCTCGGCCGCCAGCATGCCGGAGAGCATGGCGTTGTGGGTCCCTTTGATCCGCGGCACGTTGACGAAGCCGGCCGCGCAGCCGACGAGCGCGCCGCCCGGAAAGACAAGCCGGGGAACCGATTGATAGCCGCCTTCGGTGATCGCCCGCGCCCCATAGGCGAGGCGCCGGCCACCCGCGAAGGTGTCGCGAACAAGCGGATGGGTCTTGAAGCGCTGGAACTCCTCGAAGGGCGAAAGATAGGGGTTACGATAATTGAGATGGACCACGAAGCCGACCGAGACCAGCCGATCCTCGAAATGATACAGAAACGAGCCGCCGCCCGTCGCATTGTCGAGCGGCCAGCCGAAGGTGTGCTGCACCAGGCCGCTGCGATGCCCCTCGGGCCGGACCTCCCACAGTTCCTTCAGCCCGATGCCGAATTTCTGCGGCTCTCGGTCCACATCGAGGCCGAACCGCCGGATCAGCACCTTGGTCAGGCTGCCGCGCGCACCCTCCGCAAACAGCGTGTACTTGGCGCGCAGCTCCATGCCGCGCGTGAACGAGTCCTTGTGGTGGCCGTCCTTGGCGACGCCCATGTCGCCGGTGGCGATGCCCGCGACCGCGCCGGCCGAATCAAACAGCACCTCGGCGGCCGCAAAGCCCGGATAGATCTCGACCCCGAGCTCGGCAGCCTTGCCGGCAAGCCAACGGCAGACATTGCCGAGGGAGACCACGTAGTTGCCGTGGTTGCTCATGAGCGGCGGCAGCAGGAAATTCGGCACCCGCAGCGCGCGCGCGTCCGTGAGCCAATAAAAGCGGTCGTCGCTCACCTGCGTCTTGAGCGGGCTGTCGCCCTTGCGCCAGTCCGGCAGGAGCCGATCAAGCCCGATCGGATCGATCACCGCGCCCGAGAGAATATGGGCGCCGACCTCGGAGCCTTTCTCGACCACCACAACGCTCGCCTCGGGGGCAAGCTGCTTGAGGCGAATAGCAGCCGCGAGCCCGGCCGGCCCGGCGCCCACCACCACGACGTCGAACTCCATCGCCTCGCGTGGCGGCAGTTCCGATGCGGAAGGCACAGGGTCCATCGGGTTTCCGTTCTTGCGACCCCCTTCTATGGCTTAGCGGGGGATGCCTTGACCAATGCATTCTTGAGCAAGCGGTATGCCACTTCGAGCTGTTCGGTGATCCGCGCCCAGTCGGCCTCGGTGATGTCGGCGCCCCGCGCATCACGGTAGTGCATCGCCTGCGCCCGCTGCTCGCCGAACCGGCGCACGTCCTCGTCGTCAACCCCATACAGCATGGTGGCGACCCGGGCGATGATGCGGCCGTATTGCTCGGTCGGCACGTCCTCGCGCCTCGCCTGCCACCAGGCGAGCTCGGTGCGGGCCACGTCCTCGACCTCGACCGGCATCCTGGCGGCCTGCGCCAGGATACCGAAATAGGAGGTGAGCATCGGCAGCGCCTCCTCCGCTTCCGCGCGCGAGGTGGAAGGCTGAAAAATCTTGGCGGCGCGCGCCGCCGTGACCGCAAGCTCAACGCTGTCGAGGGGGGAGAAGCCGTACTGGTTGCGCGACACGCTGTAGAGATCGCCGAACAAGGCGGCGTACCGCTTCTCGTAATAATCGCGCCACATCGAGGATTCGAGCCGCGCCATCTCGGCGGCGTCGAACCCCGTCAGATCGGCGTGGCGGGGATAGGAGACATAGGCGGCCGCCAGCGCCACGATCGACAGCGCGAGGCCGAAGATTTGTCGGCCGCGGCTGATCGGAGGACGGACGGGCTTGTCCGTGCGGGCTGGTTCCCTGCTCACGTGTTGTTCCTGTTCCTGCGGCTCAGCATCGCAGATACGTCGCGGCCATGCATCCGGTTTCATGCCGCCGTGGAGCAGACCTGAAGCGCAGCGCGAGCCTGCGTGATAGCATAGGGAAGCCCCGCCACCGCGGGGACTGGAACGCTTGCCCATGACCTCCGATCGCGACAAGGCCGTTCGCGAATTGCTGGCTTTCTACCTGGAAGCCGGCGCCGACGCGGTGCTGGACGAGCAGTCGATCGATCGCTTCGCCGATCCTGCGCCGGTCGCGCCTGCGCCCGCGGTCGAGCGGGCGGCCGCCGAGCCTCGCCGCGCGGCGATCCCCCCCGCGCAACGGCCGCAAGTTCCGACCGCGATCCCGCCCTCACCCGAAGCGGCCGTCATGGCGGCGCGCGAGGAGGCAAAAGCCGCCGCCACCCTCGATGAGCTGCGGTCGATCCTCAACCGCTTCACCGGGTGTGCGCTGCGCTCGACTGCGACCCAACTCGTATTTGCGGACGGCAATCCGCAGGCGCGGGTGATGTTCGTGGGCGAGGCGCCCGGCCGCGACGAGGACATCGAAGGGCTGCCCTTCGTGGGCCGCTCCGGCAAGCTCCTCGACCTCATGATGGCGGCGATCGGGCTCGACCGCCGCAGGGCCTATATCGCCAACATCGTGCCCTGGCGTCCGCCCGGAAACCGCACGCCGACCCCGCAGGAATCCGCCATCTGCCTGCCGTTCACGCTGCGCCAGATCGAGCTTGTCGATCCGGACGTGCTTGTGTGCCTGGGCGGCCCCTCCGCCCAGACGCTGCTCGGCGCGCGCGACGGAATCACCAAGACGCGCGGCCGCTGGTTCCCGTTCCAGACCGGCAGCCGCGAGATTCGCGCCACCGCAACGCTGCATCCCGCCTACCTGCTGCGCCAGCCCTTGCAGAAGCGTCTCGCCTGGCGCGATTTCCTGGCGATCAAGAAGGCGTTGGGGTGAGGCCGCCGGCCGTCATCCCGGAATGGCGAATTTCAACGCGAAGAGCGCGGCGAGCACCAGGACGGCGGGATTGAGATCGGCGAATTTGCCGGCGATGAGCTTGGCGAGCGCGTAGGTGATGAAGCCGAGCCCGATGCCGGTCGCGATCGAGTAGGTGAGCGGCATGGTCACGGCCGCCACCACTGCCGGCGCATACTCAGTGATGTCCTCCCAGTCGATCTCGGCGAGCCCCCGCGACATCACGCAGGCCACATAGAGGAGCGCTGCAGCCGACGCGTAGGACGGCACCATGCCGGCAAGCGGCGAGAACAGAAGCGCCAGCAGGAAGAAGACCGCCACAAAGAACGCGGTGAGGCCGGTGCGGCCGCCCGCCGCGACGCCGGCCGCGCTCTCGATATAGCTGGTGGTGGTTGAGGTGCCGATGAGCGCGCCGAACATGGCGGCAAAGCTGTCGGCGATGAGCGCCTCGCGCATGCGCGGCAGCTTGCCGTCGGCGTCGAGCAGGCCGGCGCGGTGCGTCACCCCGATCAGGGTGCCGGCATTGTCGAACACGTCGACGAACAGGAAGCTCAGGATCACGATCATGAAGGCGGGCTCGAAGACGCGCGAGAAATCGAGCTGCAGGAAGGTGGGCGCAAGCGAAGGCGGCGCCGAGGCGATGCCGTTGTAATGCGCAAGGCCGAGCGGGAGGCCGATCGCCGTCACGACCAGGATCCCGATGAGGGTGGCGCCGATGATGCGGCGCGCATTCAGCGCCGCGATCAGCACGAAGCCCAGCAGGCACAGGATCGCCGGCGCCTGGGTGAGATCGCCGAGCGTGACCAGGGTGGCCGGGCTTGCCACCACGATCTTGGCTTCCTCGAGCGCGATGATGCCCAGGAACAGGCCCACCCCGGCCGAGATCGCAAGCTTGAGGTTTTTGGGGATGGAATTGATGATGTACTCGCGCAGCCGGAACAGAGAGATCAGCAGAAAGATCACGCCCGAGCAGAACACGCCCGCGAGCGCCTGCTGCCAAGTATATTTGTAGGTGAGCACCACCGTGAAGGCGAAGAACGCGTTGAGCCCCATCCCGGGCGCGAGCGCGATCGGATAATTGGCGTAGAGCGCCATCACCAGTGTCGAGGCCGCCGCCGCGATGCAGGTCGCGGTGAAGACCGCGCCCTGATCCATTCCGGCCTTGCCGAGAATGTCCGGATTGACGAACACGATGTAGACCATGGTGAGGAACGTCGTCAGGCCGGCGACGAGCTCGGTGCGGACATCGGTGCCGTTGCGCGCGAGATCGAAGAGGCGCTCGATCAGCGGCAGGCCGGATTTCTGCGCTGCTGTTTCGGTGGTCTCGGTCATCTGTCCCTCTGCCCAAAATTCCGTCCGCGAATCCTACCACACGGATCGACTTATTTGGGCGCGGCCGCCTCGGGCAGGGCCTCGGGCGGCGCCGGCGGGCGGATCACCGCCCAGCCGTAGCGAAGGACCGGCAGCCGTCCCTCGACGGTGCGCGCGAAGGTCTTGGGCACTTCGGGGACGAGGCCGGGAAAGGCCGCGGCGAGCGCAGGCGGCGGCGTGCCGGCGGTATCGCCGGTCGGCCAGACCACGATGGCGCCCTTGGTTCTGACATCCTCGATCGAGACCCAGGGCGAGCGCGCAGGAGCGTCCTGGAGAAACAGGCTCGGGCGGCTTGGGGCGCCGAGCCCGATCAGGGCGGCGGTGCGCGGATCGCCCGCGACGATCGCCAGCGGCTTGCCGATCCTGCGCTCGAAGCTGTCGGCGAAGAAGCGCCCGATCTCGCCCGCTGGCTGGTTGACCACAAGATCGACGCCGAAGAGCGGAAGGGTCAAGATCGCCATCACGGTCAGGACCGGAGGGCCGAGCAGGAGGCCGAACCAGGCGGCGACGAGCAGCCGCTGATGGACGAGCACGATCGCGTCGCCGGCCGCGACCACAAGCGCGAGCCCGGAGAGTGCGATCAGTGGGGCGGTGCCGCCGACCGGCATGGAGGCGCCCAGCACCGCCCCGGCAGCGCTGACCAGCAGGGCCGGCACGATTGCGAACAGGTAGATGAATTTTCGGCCGAGCGGCTCGGGTGGCGCGCGCACGATCACCGGCGCGGGCGCAGGCGTCGTCCACGGAAGCCGGACCGCAATGCCGGCGAGCACGATCAGCCCGGCATGGGCCGCCACGATGAGAGCCATCAGCCACAGCCATGTGGCAAAATTGCCCACGACCGCCTCGGGCGCGCGCAGCCGCGCCAGGGCCGGCAGAAATCCGTCGGAGGCCTTGATCAGGAAGTAGATGTGCGGACCGAGCATGACCGCGATGGCAATGCCAGCCGGCAACCAGGCGCGGGTGAAGATGAGCGCGCGCGGGCGCTCGTTGAACCAGGTGAAGGCCATGAGGGCGCCGACCAGCAGCAGCGCGGCATTGGTGGTGCCAAGCAGGAACGCGAGGTCGACCGCAAGCGCGATCGCATTAACCTGCCGCCCTGTCTGCAGCGTCAGCCAGTAATGGGTGAGCGCGAACGCCCACAGCGGCATCGCCAGGATTGCGGGACCGAAATCGGGCGACGCCACGGTAAAGGTCGAGATGCCCACCATGGCGAAGACCGCGAGCACCGCATGCTGGGCGCCGACGATCTCCCGGCCGAGGAGGAACACCGCCCAGCAGGTCGCCGCGACACAGGCCTGGGACAACGCATAGACCGCAATGAGGTGATGCCCGGCAAGATCGAAGACGATCTCCCCCAGCCAGAAGGCGAGCGGCGGTCCGAAGGCGGAGCCGACCTGGAATTGATGGCCGACCGCCAGCACAAACGGGAGATTGCCGGGCGGCCCCGCGTAGAACCATCCGGGAATGAAGGTCCAGAGCGCCGCCTGTGCGGCGATGGCGAAGATCACCGTCCGCGCCGGCCGCGAGCGCAGCATTTCCACGATGATGGAGACGTAAAGCATTCCGCTGCGGCGCGCCCCGTGCTGCGACCTGCGGAGATTAGGCCTTATGGTCCGCTCGACAGCAAGTCCGGCAGAAAATCCTGCGCGGTCTCATCGAGATCGCCGAGGTCGCCGTAACGGGCGGCGACCGGCGCGAAGGTCCGGCGGTGATGAACTGTCGGCCCGAGCCGCGCCAAGGCGTCGACATGCTCGGGCACGCAGTAGCCCATGTGGCGCTCGAAGCCGTAGCCAGGATGGGCAAGCCCCAGCCGCGCCATCAGGCGATCGCGCGTCACCTTGGCGACGATCGAGGCGGCCGCAATCGAGGCAATTATGGCGTCGCCGCGCACCACCGCCTCGCAATCGCAGTCCGTCGCAATGCGGTCGCGGCCGTCGACGAAAACAAGTTGCGGTCGCACCGGCAGCGCCGCGACCGCCCGGGCGAGCGCCCAGAGCGAAGCGCGCAGGATATTGTCGCGCTCGATGCGTGCCGGCGACGCCATGGCGACCCCCACGTGGGCGCTGGCGCAGATGCGGTCGTAGAGCTTTTCACGGGTCGGCCGATCGAGCTTCTTGGAATCGTCAAGCCCGCGCGGGACCCGCCCCGGTTCGAGAATGACCGCGGCCGCCACCACCGGCCCCGCCAGCGGCCCGCGGCCCGCCTCATCGCAGCCTGCGACCGGCCAGACCCCGCGCTTGATGGCCGCGCGCTCGCGCCGGAACGTCGGGCGCGGCTCTTCCTCGTCGAGGGGCAGGCGGGCTGGCTTGGCGGCGGCGCGGCGACTCATGCCGCGATGGTGCGCGCTGCGGGCCGGGAGTCAATCGTGCGTAGTTTCTTCGGGGCCTTGACTAGCGTCGCAGCCCAATGTGATCGGGCACGCATTCCGGGCCATGAAGAGCCAACCGCTTATCCCAGGATCGACTGTCCCCGTTCATCGGGGCGATAAACCTGAGACTTGGGGATGTGACCACCGGCAGCCAGGCGGGCGATCGGGCGGCATTGATCAGCGACTCGGGGCCGATCCGGCCCCCGTGGGGCGGGTGTCCGATCTGACCTGCCAAGCCCTAAGCTTTGCCTTTCCGCGGCGTCGGCTTCTCTTTGGATTTTGTCGCTGGATTCACTTTGGCAGCATCCAAGATAGCGAAATCCGGCGTTTCCGGTCCGGCCTTGGCAATGCCCATTTGAAGGAGAGCCACCATCGCCCCTGGCGCAAGTTGGTCGGGCGTAGGCCCGAGATTAGCCGCCGTGAATCCAAAGTTGGCAGCTAACATCCACTTTCCTTCGTGGACATTCGCCTTCTTGATAAGGAGCTCAAGTAGCTCCTTGTGGTTGAAAAAAATTTGATTGATGTCAGGCATGTGCTAACACTTTCGTTGAACCTCGGAACGGGATAACAGCACCGCCGGCTGAAATTCCAGTCATCTGGAATGACTGGCCCGGGCCGGTCATTTGGATTTGCTGTGTACGAGGCGGAGCAATGGTTGGCACCCCGATCTGCAAAATCATATGGGCTATTGCTTGCACCTGCGGCTGGAAAGTGACCGTCTGGGCCTTGGCCCGCTCGCCCACCGTTTCAGCAACACAGGTCACGATAAATGAGTTTAGGCTGACGCCTTCGCGTTCCGCGGCCAACGCAGCCCTTCTATGAAGCCCTTTTGACATCCGAAGGACAAGCTTGCCACTAAACCCGGCAGTATCCATTGGCTCAGGAATTTCATGCCCCTGCTCCAGCTCCGCCGCGATCCAATCGGCTGCTACTTCGTCCAGATTGGACAACGCTTCCGCAGCCGTGCCCCCGACGGCAATGCAGCCAGGGAACTCAACGATCTCCGCTGAAAAGGTTCCGTCTGTATCGGGAAGAACCAAACGAGCGTAAGGCTTCTTCAGCAACTCAGAAACATCCATGGCACCTTCACTCCTGTTTGGTTCGCTCACTCAATAACTTCCTCCCAAGCCGCCAGATCAGCATCCAAGTGATCGAGGACGACCTTGCGCACCCGGGGCGTCACGTTCCCTCTGTGTCGCGGGATCGGGAATGATCGATGCGGGAACAAGGATGTAATCCACATAGGGTGTTTGCCGCCGGTTCGCAGCTTCCTGCCACACCTAATTGCCAACGCTTCCAGATCGTCTGCCGTTTGGGGTGAACGGCGGGCAGCGTCGAGATCGAGCCGCAACTGATCTAGTTTCTTCCGATCCATAGTACTATATCTGATATCACGTCGGAACTGAAAAAAATAGCATAGTTGCTATTCTATCACTACCGCTGGTAGAAAAAAATACGAGCTAGACGCTAAGTGTTAAGGAGTCATGGAGGGCACCGCGATCCGAATTCTTCCCCACCAAGGAAGCGCTCGAAGCTTGGATCGAGGGGGACAGGGCAAGCCGTAACCGGGCCGGCGTCCAAGGCGGCTTAGATCAAATTGGCCAACCACCTAATCGGGCAATCTCAGACGTAAATACCATCCTCAGAACAAGCTCAGCTGCTGCGCCGGGCAATGCGGGGGCGCGAAATGGTCGGTCGTCAGCTTGGTCTTGCCCGCATTGAGGCCGAGCTTTTCGCAGGCGGCCTCGAAGCGCCGGCCGATCATCCAGGCGATCGGGCCCGAGCCGGTCATGCGCTTGCCGAAGGTGGCGTCGTAATCCTTGCCCCCGCGCATGTCGCGGATGAGCTTGAACACGTGACGGTAACGGTCGGGAAAATTCGCCATCAGCCATTCGCGGAAGAGATCGCGCACTTCGAGCGGCAGCCGCAGCAGCACATAGCCGGCGCCCTTCACCCCGAGCGCAGCCGAGGTATCGAGAATGCGCTCGATCTCCATGTCGTTGATCGCCGGAATAATGGGCGCCACCATCACGGAGGCCGGCACCTTCGCGGTCACGAGCTGCCGCAACGCATCGAGCCGGCGCTGAGGGGTTGCAGCGCGCGGCTCCATCACCCGTGCAAGCTTGGGATCGAGCGTCGTCACCGACAACGCAACCTTCACGAGGTTGCGCGCCGCCATGCGGGAGAGAATATCGAGGTCGCGCAGGATCAGCGCCGATTTGGTGACGATCCCCACCGGATGGCCGCAGCGCTCCAGCACTTCGAGAATGCCCCGCATCACCCGGTATTCGCGCTCGATCGGCTGATACGGATCGGTGTTGGTGCCGATCGCGATGGTGCGCGGCTGGTAGCCGGCCGCCGATAGCTCGCGCTCGAGCAGGCGCGGCGCGTCCGGCTTGGCAAACAGCTTCGATTCGAAATCCAGCCCCGGCGAAAGCCCGAGATAAGCATGGGTCGGGCGCGCGAAGCAGTAGACGCAGCCGTGCTCGCAACCGCGATAGGGGTTGATCGACCGGTCGAAGGAGATGTCGGGCGAGTCATTGCGCGCGATGATGGATCGGGTGGCGTCCATCGTCACCGTGGTCTTGAAGGGCGGCAGATCGTCGAGGCTCTGCCAGCCGTCGTCGAAGGCGACCCGCGCAATCGGCTCGTAGCGGCCGGTGGCGTTGGAATGCGCGCCCCGGCCGCGACGGCGCTCGGCCTCGACGGCGGTTCCCTCCGGCTTGCGGGCTCCCGGCAACGGCTTCTTCAAGGCGCTGGATCTGGCCATGCCGACAATGTAAGCCGGCAGTAAGAACAAATCAAGAACGATCCTGCCGCCCCGGGCCCCCGCCCCGCCATGGTAATGTCCGTACCGGGGGACGGGGCGGATTGCATGCTCAGCGTGGTCATAGCGACCGAGAATGCCGAGCGCATTCTCGGACAGACGCTCGCGGCGCTGGTATCTGGCGCCATGGCGGGGCTTGTCAGCGAGGTGATCTTGGCGGATGGCGGATCAAGCGACGGAACCGCCGTGATTGGCGAATCGGTGGGCTGTCGGATCGAAGTCACGGCGGCGCCGCTCGGCCATCGTCTCAAGCAAGCCGCCGCCGGTGCGCGCACCCCCTGGCTCCTGTTTCTGCGGCCAGGCCTGGTGCTCGATTCGACCTGGGCCGACGAAGCGGGCCGCTTCATCCAGGCGAGCGAGCTGGGGGAGCGGGCGGACACGCGCGCTGCCGCATTCCGCCCGCCGGGCGAAGCCGACAGCTTTGCCGCCATGCTGGCCGAAGGCGTGGCGCTGATCGTCGCGGCGCTGGGCGGCCGTCCGCGTCCACAGCAGGGATTGCTGATCTCGAAGTCGCTCTATGAGCGCCTCGGCGGTCACCGCGGCGAGGATGCAGACCCCGAAACAAGCTTCCTGCGCCGCCTCGGCCGCCGCCGCATCGTCCTGTTGCGCAGCCGCGCCATGCTGGCGGGCGGATAGTCGCTACACGGTCGCGCCTTGTGCCTTGGGGCGGCGCAGATGCTCATCGAGGCGCGGCATGATCTCGACGAAGTTGCAGGGGCGGTAGCGGTAGTCGAGCTGGTGGACGAGAATCTCGTCCCAGGCATCGCGGCAGGCGCCCGGCGAGCCCGGTAGGCAGAAAATGTAGGTTGCGCCCGCGACCCCGGCGGTGGCGCGGGTCTGAATCGCCGAGGTGCCGATCTTGTGGAAGCTCACCATGAGAAAGAGCGCCGCAAAGGCTTCCATGCGCTTCTCGAACAGCGGCTCGATGGCTTCGGGCGTCACGTCGCGGCCCGTGAAGCCGGTGCCGCCTGTGGTGATGATCACGTCGATCGCGGGGGAAGCGACCCATTCCTTGACCTGAGCACGGATGGCGGCGACATCATCGGTCACGAGGCCGCGCTCGGCCACCACATGCCCGGCCGCCTTGATGCGCTCGGCGAGAACCGCGCCGGACTTGTCGTCGGCAAGGTCGCGGGTATCGGACACGGTCAGGACCGCGATCCGCAGCGGCAAGAACTGTCGGCTTTCGTCGAGACCCGGCATGGGGCTATTATAGCACTACAGCTGCTTTGCCCCGAAGGTGTTACAGCCGGGAACCGTGCCGCCCTTGAGGCCGGTGGTCAGCCAGCGCTGGCGCTGCTCCGAGGTGCCGTGAGTGAACGAATCCGGCACCACATAGCCTTGCGACTGCTTCTGCAGCATGTCGTCACCGATCGCCTTTGCGGTGCGCAGCGCCGCTTCGACGTCGCCCGGCTCGATCTCGTTCCAACGCTCCTCCGCGTGGTTCCCCCAGACGCCCGCGAAGCAATCGGCCTGCAGCTCGACATAGACCTGCAGGCGGTTGGCCTCCGCCTTGCTGGCCGCTGCCCGCTGCTGCTGCTCGACCTTCCCGAGAAAGCCGAGCAGCTTCTGCACGTGATGCCCGACCTCATGGGCGATCACATAGGACTGCGCGAACAGGCATGAGCGGCTGCCCGCGTCGCAGCCACGGAACCTCGAAGTGAGCTCGTCGAAGAACGAGGTATCGAGATAGACCTTCTCGTCGATCGGGCAATAGAACGGCCCCATGGCGCTTTGCGCCCGCCCGCAGCGCGCATCGGTCGAGCCGCGGTAGATGACCAGCGTCGGCGCACGGTAGCTGCCGCCCGCCTTGGCGAAAATGTCCTTCCAGACAACCTCGGTGCTGCCGAGGATCTTGGCCACGTTGCGGCCGGTCTGGTCCTGCGGCGTGCCGGTCCGGCGCACCGGAGCGGGCCCCTGGACGCCGGGCTGATTGCCGGCGTCGGAAAGGATCTCGGCGCCCCCGATGAGCGCCAGAGGGTTGATGCCGAACACCCAGCTGACGATCAGGAGCAGCACGATGCCGCCGATGCTCAGGTGTCCGCCCCTGATCGGCATGCCGCCGAAGCCGCCAAAATTGCCGCCGCCCTCCTCGCGCCGATCCTCGACATTGCTGCTTTCCGGAAGATCATCCAAACGCATGACTATCTCCTCCCCGTCCGCTGCTCTTTCGATATAGGCACTCGGCAGTTTTTGCCTAGTGGACCGCGCGGGGTCGAGGGCTGCGCCCTCCCCGGACCTAACGGCACACACGCACGATCATAGGCGCAATTCCCACGCGGATCGCGTGGGCAAAAATCGCGCGCGTAGCTTTGCCATGCTCGGCGATGCGACGCGATTTTGCCCACCCTGCGCTTCCGCGGGGCCCGACGATGCGTATCGCAATCAAGTCGGGCAATGTCCGTTTGATCACTCAAGCCATCCACCAAATCGGTACGATAAAACTCGGGGCGATTAAGCCGATTTTTACCTTGCGGCGGCATGATGCACGGCATCGGTTGTTAGGTCCCGCGTCGCCGATCGCGTCGCCTGAGTCAGAGTTCCTGAGTCATGGTTGTGTCGCGTCGCGGGGCGCCCAGTCAGGCGCCCCGCGCAACTTCAGTCACCGAAACGAGCGGCCGTATCCTCATCGGCGACTGCGTCGCCGTGATGGGCAGGCTCGCGGCCGAAAGCGTCGATCTCGTCTTCGCCGACCCGCCCTATAACCTGCAGCTGCGCGGCGATCTCAAGCGTCCTGACGATTCGCGCGTCGACGCGGTGGGCGATGACTGGGACAAGTTCGCGAGCTTTGCGGCCTACGACGATTTCACCCGCGCCTGGCTGATCGCCTGCCGGCGAGTGATGAAGCCGTCCGCCACGCTCTGGGTGATCGGCTCCTATCACAACATTTTCCGCGTCGGTGCGATCCTGCAGGATCTGGGCTTTTGGATCCTCAACGACGTGATCTGGCGCAAGAGCAACCCGATGCCGAATTTCCGCGGCCGGCGCTTCACCAATGCGCACGAGACGCTGATCTGGGCGGCGCGCAGCGCCGACGCCAAGGCCTACACGTTCAATTACGAGGCGCTCAAGGCCGGCAACGAGGATGTGCAGGTGCGCTCCGACTGGACGTTGCCGCTATGCACCGGCGAGGAGCGGCTCAAGAGCGCGGGGGGCAAGAAGCTGCATCCGACCCAGAAGCCCGAAACGCTGCTCGCGCGGGTGATCCTCGCCGCCTCGCGTCCGGACGATCTCGTGCTCGACCCGTTCTGCGGCACCGGCACCACCGGCGCCGTCGCCAAGCAGCTTGGTCGCCGCTTCATCGGCGTCGAGCGCGAGCGCGACTATGCGGCGGCCGCGGAAAAACGCATCGCCGCAGCGAAGCCGCTCCCCGCCGCAAGCCTCGCCCCGTTCGTCACCGCCCGCGAGGCGCCGCGCGTTCCGTTCGCCGCGCTGATCGAGCGCGGCATGGTCGCGGCCGGCGCCAAGCTTGTCGACGTCAAGCGCCGGCATCGCGCGCTCGTTCGCGCCGACGGCGCCATCGCGCTCATTAAGCGCGAGGACGGCCACGAGCGCGCCTCTGGCGACACCGTCGGCTCGATCCACCGCATCGGCGCGCTGGCGCAAGGGCTCGAGGCCTGCAACGGCTGGGCCTTCTGGCACGTGGAGACGCCCAAGGGACTCGTACCGATCGACGCGCTGCGCGCTGAGTTCCGTGCCGCGATGGCCGTAAGCAGCGCTACCGCCTAGCCGACAAGCTGCGCTTCGCGCTTGGGTGCGAGCTCTTCGCGCACGCGGTCGTACTCGGCGCGCACAACCTCCTTGCCATACGCGCGTTCGAGGCGGCGGATGGCGAAATGGCCGCGCGCGATGTCCTGGAAGTGATCGATGAACGCGTAGTTCACGGCCGCGCCGCCGAGCGCGCCGATGATCGGCACGGTCTGGGCCGCAAGCTTCTGGGTCACCACCACACCGAAGCGGGAGGCAACCTGGGTCAGGAAGCGGACCAGCACCGGCGCGCCCTCCTCGACCACGCCGGTCGTCGCGATGAAGCGCGCCGCCTCGGTCACCGAGCGCGCGAGCAGCGCGCGCGCCGCGAAGTAGCCGCTCTCCGAGGCGTCCGCGGGACCTTCGCGGCCACTGAGCGCAAACACCTGGATGCAGGCGAGCGCGGTGTCGGGGTCGGCGAGATTCTCGCCCTCGCTGCGCGCGATATCGGCAATCGAGCGGATCATGATGACGGTCGAGATCGGCAGCTCGATCGGGGCGCTCGCGAGCCCGAGGCTGCCGCCCACCGCGCCGGCGGCCGTTGCCAGAACCTTGTGGAGGAGATGCGAGCCTGCCTCCGGCTTGTTCTGCATGGTGCGCAGCGCAACCTGAAGCGCCGCTTCAAGCGCCTTGGTGGTGGCGGCGGCGACGATCTTGGAGGCGCTCGCCGGCAGCGCGAGCCCGATCAGCTCGATCGGCTTGCCTATGATGGCCGCCAGCCGAGCCGCCAAGCTCGGATTTTCAAGAAGCTGAATGGCAGCACGCAGGCCTTTGAGGTCTTCATCGGTCATGGTCGTCCTCCGGCCCGGGATAGATAGGGGCCGGCCCGAAGGATTGCATGAGCCGGATCACGCTTTGCGCGGCCGCAGCGCTCCCTCTCCGAGCGCATGCACCACGACCTTGCGCATCACGTTGGGCAGCGCCTCATCGGCAAGCTCCGTCACCGGCACCCAGCGGGTGCCGGCGGGCGCGGCCGTACGCTTCGGCACCTCGGCGCGCAAGACCACAAGTTTGAGCGGAAAATGCGTGAAGACATGGCTGACCGCGCCGGGCATGAGCTGCCAGTTCGGCCTTCGAGTGGATAGATGAGGCGCCTCGGCCTGCGCCCTGAAGAGATCGACTGCGCGCGGCCCCCATTCTGTGGTCGGCACCTCGGTCATACCGCCAAGGAGGCCTCGCGCTGGCCGCGAGCGAACGAGCACGCAGCCGTCAGCGCGCAGCGCCACGAAGGCGGCGCCGACGCGGAGCCGACCGGTGCGCTTGCGCGCCTTGCGGGGAAATGTCTCGGCATCGCCGCGCCGCCGTGCGGCGCAGGCTTCCATCCAGGGACAGATCGCGCAGGCCGGCCGCTTGGGGGTGCAGATGCCAGCGCCAAGGTCCATGAGCGCCTGGGCGAAGTCGCCGGCGCGCCGGCGCGGTACCAGGGCGAGCGCAAGCTCGCGAAGGCGCGCCTTCGCGGCAGGCAATTCCTGCTCGACCGCAAACAGCCGCGCCAGTACCCGCTCGGCATTGCCGTCGATGGCGGCAGCGCGGGCGCCGAACGCGATCGCGGCGATTGCGCCGGCCGTGTAGGGCCCGATCCCCGGCAGTTCGGCAAGCGCCGCTTCGCTTCTCGGCAAGTGCCCGCCGTGCTGCTCGACCACCGCGCGGGCGCAGGCATGCAGGTTACGGGCGCGTGCGTAATAGCCAAGACCGGCCCAGGCCTTGAGCACGTCATCGAGCGGCGCCTTGGCGAGCGCCGCCATGCTGGGCCAGCGCTGGACAAAGCGGGCGAAATACGGCGCAACAGCCCGCACCGTCGTCTGCTGCAGCATGATCTCTGACAGCCAGACCCGATACGGATCAGGCGTTTGCCCCGGCGGCGCGCGCCACGGCAGATCGCGGCGGTTGCGGTCGTACCAGGCGAGAAGATCGGCGCCAGCCGGGGCGGGCGCGGCGCGTCGGGAAGCAGGTCTTTTGGCGGGACGCGTCGCGTTCTTACGTGAGGCGGCCGCGCCTGCTAAACTCATGTACGATCTCTGACAGAGGCAGGCGGCATGGACAAGCCCGGACCGTTGCCGGCGCGGCGGTTGGACGAGGTGGCGCGCAAGACCCTCAACGAGGCCTTCGCCAAGCAGGGCTTCGCTTCGCTCGAGCTCATCACCCGCTGGCGCGAGATCGTAGGTGATGAGATCGCGGCCCATTCGCAGCCGGAAAAAATCCGCTGGCCGCGCGGGCCGCAGGCCGCCACGGCGGAGCCCGGCACGCTGGTTCTGCGGGTCGAGGGTCCGACCGCGCTCGAAATTCAACAATCGTCGGGCGTGGTGCTGGAATGCGTGAACCGCTTCTTCGGCTGGCGCGCGGTGGCAAAGCTGCGGCTGCATCAGGCCCCGCTCTCGCGGCCCCCTGCGCCCGTCCCGCTCCCCGCGCCCGATCCCGCCGCTACGGCGCGGCTTGCCGCAGCCCTGCCACAGATCGAGGACACCAAGTTGCGTCAGGCGTTGGCCCGGCTCGGCGCGTCGATCGCAGGCGAGCGCGCACAATCGGGGGGGCCCGCAGTCAAGCGCAGGTGAAGCCGCAGGGCTTGGCGGGGATCGCCGCCATTGCTACATTTTCGCTGGCGGGGCGAACCTGAAGGTCAACCGGCGCAACCAAGTACCGGAATGCCGGGACCGGGACGAAAGATCAACCGAGCAGGATTGTGGAACGTGGACAGCCGAGCAGACGAGCCGATCCAGGGTAGCGCCGTTGATCCGAGGCGTCGACAACTACTGCTGATGGGGGCCGCGGCGGTCGCCATCCTGGCAGCCGGTGGGGCCGGATATTATTTCTGGAAGCCATCCGACACCATCTTGACCGACACGGGCAGCAAGAACGATCTGACCGACCTCATGAAGCCGGGCCCGCTCGGCGAGGAGGCCTTGGGGGATCCCAAGGCGCCGGTCACCGTCATCGAATATGCCTCGATGACCTGCCCCCACTGCGCGCATTTCTCCATGACGACTTTTCCGGAGCTGAAGAAGCGCTACATCGATACCGGCAAGGTCTATTTCATCTTCCGCGAATTCCCGCTCGACGAGCTCGCGACCGCCGGCTCCATGCTGGCGCGCTGCTCTGGATCAGAAAACTACTTCCCCCTGGTCGAAACGCTGTTCGCCTCGCAGCGGGACTGGGTCGTGCAGAAGCCGCGCAACGCGCTGCTCGCGATCGTCAAGCAGACCGGCATGTCCGAGGAAGCCTTCGACGCGTGCTTGGCGAATCAGCAGATGGTGCAAGGCATCGAAAAGGTGCGCAGCGACGCCTCCCAGAAGTTCGGCGTGCAGTCGACCCCGACCTTTTTCATCAACGGCAAGATGGTTTCCGGGGATATCTCGATCGACGAGATGGCCAAGCAGTTCGCCCCCTATCTCAAGGAATCTTAAGGGTTTTTCGACCGACACGGTGCCCCGGGCGGCGTCCAAAAACGCGCCGGCCGGGGGGGCCGGTCTTCGCGGCGATCCAGCGCGCGTTTTGTTCCTGTTGCGAAAACAGACTCGCCGATTCATTCTCGCGCCGATGCGGCACACATCCTTCGACCCGCGCTTTGGGCGCGAGTGGTCTCTGATTCTCGCGCGTGCGGCGGGCTTTGCCTACTTGCCTGGAATCGCGGCTTCGTCCGGAAACAATCACCCATGAAACTGACGCGATTGCGCCTGCTCGGCTTCAAGTCCTTCGTGGAGCCCACCGATTTCCTGATCGAGCCCGGCTTGACCGGGGTGGTCGGGCCGAACGGCTGCGGCAAATCCAACCTGGTCGAGGCGCTGCGCTGGGTCATGGGCGAATCCTCGCACAAGGCCATGCGCGCTGCGGACATGGACGACGTGATCTTCTCCGGCACCAACAACCGGCCTGCGCGCAACAATGCCGAGGTCGCGATCGCGATCGACAATCGCGAGCGCAAGGCGCCGGCGCAGTTCAACGAACATGAGGCGCTCGACGTGTCGCGCCGCATCGAGCGCGATTCGGGCTCGACCTACCGGATCAACGGCCGCGAGGTACGCGCCCGCGACGTGCAGATCCTGCTGGCCGACGCCTCGACCGGCTCGCGCTCGCCCGCGCTGGTGCACCAGGGCCGCATCGGCGAGATCATCCAGGCCAAGCCCGAGCAGCGCCGGCGCGTGCTCGAGGAGGCCGCCGGCATCGCCGGCCTGCATGCGCGCCGGCACGAGGCGGAGCTTCGCCTGCGCGCCGCCGAACAGAATCTCGCCCGCCTCGAGGATGTCATCACCCAGCTCGCCACCCAGGTCGATGCGCTCAAGCGCCAGGCCCGGCAGGCGGTGCGTTACCGGGTGGTGGCCGAGCAGATCCGCAAGGCCGAGGCAACTTTGTTCCACCTGCGCTGGATCGCCGCCAATGGCGAGCGCAACGAAGCCGAGCACGCCAAGGACCTGGCGGTTCGCGTGGTGGCGGAGCGCACCGGCGAGCAGGCCGAAGCCTCCAAGCGCCAGGCGCTGGCCGCCGCCGCGCTGCCGTCGCTGCGCGAGGCGGAGGCTTGCGCGGCCGCGGGCCTGCATCGGCTCGTTCTGGCGCGCGAGACGCTCGAACGCGAGGAGGCGCGCGCGCGCGCGCGCATGGCCGAGCTCGACGGGCGGCTCGTGCAGCTCGCGGCCGACATCGAGCGCGAGCGGCGCCTTGCCGCCGATGCGCAGGCCGCGCTCGAGCGGCTTGCCGCCGAATCCGAAGTGCTGCAGCGCGAATCGCAGGCGAGTGCTGAGGCGCGCAGCGACGCCGATCGCCGCGTGGCCGACGATGCCGCCGTGCTGGAAGACGCCGAGAAGCGCTTTGCGGATCTGACCGGCACGCTCGCCGACCTCACGGCACGGCGCCATCAGCTGGAAGAGGCGATGCGCGAGCATGCCGAGCGCCGCACGCGCCTCGAAGGCGAGCTTGCCGAAGTCGAGGCCGAGCTTGCCGCGCTCGACGGAGGAGAGCGACCCGATCTTGCGGCGCTTGCCGCCGCCGCCGAAGAGGCGCAGCGCGCCGTGGAGGCTGCCGAAGCGACGGCGATCCGCGCCGAGGCGACCCATTCGGCCGCCCGCCAGGCGCTCGACCTCGCCCGCCCACCGCTCTCCGAGACCGAGCGGCGCGCCCACCGGCTCGAAACCGAGGCCAAGACGCTGGCGCGGCTCCTTCATGTCGACGCCAAGAACCTGTGGCCCGCGGTCATCGACAGCCTCAAAGTGGAAAAGGGCCTGGAATCCGCGCTCGGCGCCGCGCTCGGCGACGATCTCGAAGCGCCGATCGACCCTACCGCGCCCCTGCGCTGGGCGGGCGCCGCCATCGATCCGAGCGATCCGCCGCTGCCCGCGGGCGTCGAGCCCTTGGCGCAATTCGTCAAGGCGCCGCCCGAGCTTGCCCGTAGGCTCGCGCAGATCGGCGTGATCACGCGCGAGGCGGCTGCCGGACTCCTTCCGCTGCTCAAGGCCGGGCAGCGGCTGGTCTCGCGCGAAGGCGATCTCTGGCGCTGGGACGGTTTCTCGGTTGCCGCCAATGCGCCGACCGGCGCGGCGCGCCGCCTTGCCGGCAAGAACCGGCTCGCCGATATCGAGGCCGAGCTCAAGACGGTGCGCCAGGAGACGGACGCCAAGCGCGCCATCGTGACCGCGGCCGAAGCCGAGACCACGGCCACCGCTGAGGCGGAAGCTGGCGCACGCACGCGCTGGCGCGAGCTGCAGCATGCAGCGCTTGCGGCGCGCGATCAGCACGCTGCGGCCGAGCGCGAGGCGGCGCGTCATGCCGCCCGCCGTTCGGCGCTTGCCGAGGCAGCCGCACGGCTTGGCGCCGGGCGCGACGAGGCAGCGGCCGCCGGCCGCGAAGCCGAGCAGGCGCTCGCCGGCTTGGCGGCGACCGGCATGGTCGAGGCCGAGCTTGCAGCGGCGCGCAGCGAGGTTGAAGGCCAGCGCGCGCATGTGACCGAGCTGCGTGCGCAGGCGCAGGCGCTCGCCCGCGAGACCGAGCTCGCCGAGCGACGGCTGCAGGCGATCGCGGCCGAGCAGGCCCAATGGAGCGAGCGCCGCGATGGTGCGGCGGCGCAGATCACGACGCTGGAAGGCCGTGTCGAGGAAGCCAGGGCCGAGCGCGCCGAGCTTGCCGACGCCCCCCAGCTGTTCGAGCAGAAGCGCATCGCGCTGATCGGCGAGATCGAGACCTCGGAAGCCTCCCGCCGGGCCGCGGCCGACGCCCTCGCCGAGGCCGAGACCGCGCTCGCGGCCGCCGATCGCGACGCGCGTGCGGCGCTCGAAGCAACCGGCGCGGCGCGCGAAGAATCGGCCCGCGCCGAGGAGCGGTTCGAGGGCGCCAAGCGCCGGCTCGACGATGTCGCCCATGAAATCCGCGAAATGCTGGAAGTGGCGCCCGAGGGTGTTGCGGAGCTCGCCGAGCTCAAGAGTGGCGCCGAGCTTCCCAACACCGGCGAGGTCGAGGCGCGGCTCGATCGCCTGCGCCGCGAGCGCGAGCGCCTCGGCGCCGTCAATCTGCGCGCCGAGGAGGAGCTGCGCGAGGTCGAGACGCAGCATGGCACGCTTACCACCGAGCGGGATGATCTCATCGAGGCGATCAAGCGGCTGCGCCAGGGCATCCAGAATCTCAACCGCGAGGCGCGCGAGCGGCTGCTCGCCTCCTTCGAGGTCGTCAACAATCATTTCAAGCGGCTGTTCACCGAGCTGTTCGGCGGCGGCACCGCCGACCTGCAGCTGATCGAGCACGAGGACCCGCTCGAAGCGGGCCTCGAGATCATCGCCAAGCCGCCCGGCAAGAAGCCGGCGACGCTCTCGCTCCTCTCCGGCGGCGAGCAGGCGCTCACCGCGCTCGCGCTCATCTTCGCGGTGTTCCTGACCAACCCGGCGCCGATCTGCGTGCTGGACGAGGTCGACGCCCCGCTCGACGATCACAACATCGAGCGCTTCTGCGACCTGCTCGACGAGATGACGCGGCTGACCGCCACGCGCTTCGTGATCATCACCCACAACCCGATCACCATGGCGCGGATGAACCGCCTGTACGGCGTCACCATGGCGGAGCGCGGCGTGTCCCAGCTCGTCTCGGTCGACCTCGAAGGCGCCGTGAAGCTGCGCGAAGCGGTGTAGCGGCGGCAATTGCTGGGCCTTTAGCCCGGATGGAGCGAAAGCGACATCCGGGAAAGCCCTTCCCGCATTTCGCTGACGCTCAACGCGGGCTACGTCACTCCGCCTTGATGCCAGCGGCGCGGACTACCTTGGCCCACTTCTCGGTTTCGGCGGCGATGAGCGCGGCGAACTCATCGGCCGAGCCACCCATGGGTGTGCCGCCCAGGTCCGCCATTCGCGCCTTGATCACTGGATCGGCGAGCGTGACATTGATCTCCCGGTTGAGCCTGTCGACGATCTCCGCCGGCGTGCTCTTTGGCGCACCGAGCCCGAGCCACAGGCTCATCTCATAGCCGGGGACGAAATCGGCGAGCGGCGGCACGTCCGGCAGCACGTCGAGACGGCTTGCAGCGGTCACCGCGAGCGGACGCAGCTTGCCGGCCCGGATATGGGCGATCGAGGTCGGAATATTGTCGAACATCACCTGGACCTGGCCGCCGAGCAGGTCGGTGAGCGCGGGCGGCGAACCGCGATAGGGCACGTGCACCAGTTCGATGCCGGTCATCATCATGAACAGCGCGCCGGCAAGATGCGAGCTTGCCCCGTTGCCGGCCGACGCCATGGTGATCGGACGTGGGTGGGCCTTGGCGTAGGCGATGAACTCCGGCGCGGTCTTGGCCGGCACCGACGGATTGACCTCCATCACGCCGGGCGTGCGCATCAGGCTTGCGACCGGTGCGATATCGCGGATGAAATCGAAATTGAGCTTGTCGTAAAGCGAGGCGTTGACGGCGTTCGACAAGGTAATGAGCAGGAGTGTATGCCCGTCGGGCGCAGCGCGCGCCACTGCCTCGGTCGCAAAATTGCCCGCCGCCCCCGGCCGGTTCTCGATCACGATCGCCTGGCCAAGCCGCTCGGTCAGCGATTGGCCCAAGAGGCGGGCGAGCGTGTCGCTGGTGCTGCCGGGCGGAAACGGAACCAGCACGCGCACCGGCCGCGTCGGGTAGGATTGTGCGGCAGCGGTCCGCGGCAGCGCTGAAAGCGCAACGGCGCCAGCAGCCGAGCACAGAAACTGACGACGTTGAAGTGTCATGTCTCCCTCGCCTCACTCCGGCCGGATGTTGCCGGCGCGGATCACCTTGCCCCATTTGTCGATGTGCTCGGCGATGAGGCTGGCGAAATCGGCGGGCGTGCCGCCGAGAAGAGTGACGCCAAGCTCGGTGTAGCGCGCCTTGAGGCTGGGATCGGCGAGCCCCGCGTTGATCTCGCGGTTGAGCCGGTCGATGATCGCTCCCGGCGTGGCCTTAGGGGCGCCGAGCGCCTGCCAGCCCGACGCCTCGTAGCCCGGCACGAAATCGGCAACCGTGGGCACGCCCGGCAGCGCGTCCCAGCGCGCCGCCGTGGTGACGGCGAGCGGGCGCAACTCGCCCGCCCGGACGTGCTCGAGCGCGGTCGAGCCGGCGAACATGACCTGGGCGCGTCCGGCGATGACATCGGTCAGCGCCGGGGCATCGCCGCGGTACTGCACCTGAACCATGTCGGTGCCGGTCATCATCTTGAACAACTCGCCGTAGAGGTGGATGCCGGTGCCGCTGCCGCCCGACGCCATGTTGATCTCGCCCGGATGGGCCTTGGCATAGGCGATGAACTCCGGGACGGTTTTGGCCGGAAACGAGGGATTGACCACCATGACAAAGATCGTGCGTGCGATCGCTGCGACCGGCGCGATGTCGCGGGTGAAATTGAAGCTCATCTTCTCGTAGAACGTCGCGTTGGTGGCATTGGCGGCGGTGAGCCAAATGAGCGTCTGCCCGTCGGGCGCCGCGGCAGCCACGGTCTCGGCCGCGATATTGCTGCCGGCGCCCGGCCGGTTCTCGATGACGAACGGCCGGCCGAAGCGTTCCGCGAGACACTGCCCCATCAGACGCGCAAATGTGTCGGCCGAGGTGCCGGCCGGGAAACCGATCAGTATGCGCACCGGCCCGGTCGGATAGGCCTGTGCGCGAGCCAGGCGCGGCGCGGCTGTTAGCGCGGCAACGCCAGCGGCCAAGCGCAAGATTTGTCGGCGTGGACGTCCCATGACGACCCCCGCAAAGGATCACGAGATCATACTATCGAGGCCGACCGCGAACCGCGAGGGCTGAGCAGCACGCTTTGTGAGGCTGGGACTCCCTCTCCCCGCAGGGGGAGAGGGTGGGGCAAGGGGGTACGATCCCTCAGTATCGCAACGCCGGAGCCCCCTCATCCCCCCTTCTCCCCTTCGGCGAGAAGGAGTGAGAGCCGGTGCGTCCCCGCTCGTATCGGCAGGCCGCACCACTGGCGTTCGGCCGCCGGCTGGCCCATATTTGCGGCGGCATCGAGTCGCAAGGAGCCCCTCATGACCACCACGGGCTGGATCATTCTTGCCGTCATCGTCGTGCTCGTGCTGCTTGCCGTCGGGATCTACAACACGCTGATCACGCTGCGGCAGCGGGTCAACCAGGCGTTCGCGGACATCGACGTGCAGCTCAAGCAGCGGCACGACCTCATTCCCAATCTGGTGGAGACCGTGAAAGGCTATGCGGCGCACGAGCGCGGCACGCTCGAAGCCGTGATTCAGGCGCGCAACACCGCCGTTGCGGCGCGCAGCGCCGGGCCCGACCAGCAGGTCGCGGCCGAGAACGCCCTGTCGGGTGCCTTGCGCCAGCTATTCGCCCTGTCGGAATCCTACCCGAACCTGAAGGCGAACGAGAATTTCCAGCAATTGCAGGCGCAGCTGACCGACATCGAGAACAAGCTCGCGGCGTCGCGGCGCTTCTACAACAACGCGGTGCAGGAATACAACACCGGCATCCAGCGGTTCCCGGCGGTGCTGTTCGCGCCCATGCTCGGCTTCGGCGAAAAGCAGTTCTTCGATCTGGGCGACGACCGGAAGGCCACAGCCGAGGCGCCGCAGGTCAAGTTCTAGCCCTGCCCTTCCGTCCGGGCATCGGAGGCTTAGAGCATGATCCCGAAAGTGGATACCGGTCTTCGGACAAGATCATGCTCCAACAAAAAAGCTAGAGCGCGATGACGATTCGAAGAACAGTCATCCCGCTCTAGGCATCCGTCATGGCGGCCTACGGTCTCTACAGCCACATCCAGTCGAACAAGCGGCGCTCGATTGCGCTGCTGATCGGGCTGTTCCTGTTGGTCTATGTCCTGACCTATGCGGGGGCGCTGCTGGCGGAAGCGCTCGGCAACCCGGCGCCCACGGCGGTGCTGACGCAGCGCGCGCTTGCCGACACAATCGCCGCGCTCCCGTTCACCACCATCGGCACCCTCGTCTGGATCGCGATCGCCTACTGGTTCCACCAGTCCATGATCGATGCGGTCACGGGCGCGAGCGAGGTCACCCGCCAGCAGGAGCCGCGGCTCTATAATCTCCTCGAAAATCTCTGCATCTCGCGCGGCATCACCACGCCCAAGCTGAAGATCGCCGAAGATCCGGCGCTCAACGCTTTCGCGACCGGGATGAACGAGAAGCAATATTCCATCACGGTGACCCGCGGGCTGATCGAGCGGCTCAACGATGCCGAGCTCGAATCGGTGCTCGGCCATGAGCTCACCCATATCCGCAACGGCGACGTGAGGATGCTGGTGATCGCGGTCATCATCGCGGGCGTGGTCTCCTTCTTCGCCGAGCTCGTGTTCCGCCTTATTCTACAGGGCGGCTTCCGCTCGCGCGGCGGCGACCGCAAGGGCGCCGGCATCGCGATCCTGATCGCGTTCGGCCTGATCATCGTCGCCTGGTTGCTCTCGATCGTCATCCGCTTCGCGCTCTCGCGCTCGCGCGAATATCTGGCCGACGCCGGCTCGGTCGAGCTCACCAAGAATCCGGACGCCATGATCTCGGCGCTGCGCAAGATCGAGGGCCGGGGCGAGCTCGCCACCGCGCCCTCGGCCGTGATGGAAATGTGCGTGGACAATCCGCGCGAGGAGTTCGCCGACCTGTTCGACACGCATCCGCCGATCGCCGCGCGGATCGAAGCGATCATCAAGTTTGCGGGCGGGCACGATCCGGGCCCACTCGCCCTGCCGGCGCCTGGCGAGGACGCACAGGAGCAGGCACCGTCCGATGCGTCCGCCGAGGGTCCATGGGGAAGCGCGCCTGCCGAGACGACGGGCGGCGCGCCATTCCTGCCTCCGGTACCTCCGCTGTCGACGCAGCACCCGAGCCGCGATGACAGCGCCGGAACCGAAGACGCCGGTCCATGGGGGCCGCACAATCGCAATTGAGCGACGCCCCTCGTCGATTTTCCATACCGGGTTACAGCAGAGGCGGCGCGCGATGAACGCATCGCGGCATGCTGCCGTCATTCGGCCACGCTTCCGCCCCAAGCCTTGGTGAAAAGTGTGCTGGTGTAGTTGTGTGGAGTGGGGAACATCAATGACAAAACCAGCCGTCATCATCGTGGGCGCCGACAAGGGCGGCGTCGGCAAGACTACTGTCTCGCGTACGCTGCTCGACTATTTCGACGCGCATCAGATACCGACCCGGGCCTTCGATACCGAATGCCCGAAAGGGACGCTCAAGCGCTTCCATCCGGATGTTACCGACATCGTCGACATCAACCTGGTGCCCGACCAGATGAAGATTTTCGACACGCTCAGCTCCGCGGATGCGGCCGTCACGGTGATCGACGTGCGCGCCGGGCTTATGTCGGGAACCCTCAAGGCGTTGCGCGACATCGGCTTCATCGACGCCGCCAGGAAGGGCCAGATCACCTTCGCGCTGTTCCATATTCTCGGGCCCACGATCGCGTCGCTCGACGAGATCGCGGATACCGCCGCCTATCTCGGCGACGCCAAGTATTTCATGGTGAAGAATTTCATCAACAACACGCATTTCTTCCAATGGGACGAGCAAACCCATGCGAGCTATTTCAAGCGGATCAAGGACGCGGTCGAGATCACGGTACCCAAGCTCAACGAGATGGCGACCGAGCAGGTCGAGCTCGCGTCGGTGCCGTTCGTGACCTTCGTGGCCAACAAGCGCGCGAACGGCGACCCTGCCTCGTATTCGTTCGTGCTGCGCGGCTATGTGCGGCATTGGCTGGGCAATGTCTGGGGCGAGTATGACCGCATCGGGCTGAGCGACATCGTGGCGGCGCCGGTGGAGGCCGAGACGCCGGTACTGCTGCAGGCCCACGGCTAGGCTTCGTGGAGACGATCGACAGCCGCAACTTCCTTGCCGGCGTGCGGGACGCCGCACGCCCCCGCCCGGCGGGGCGGCCGCGCGGCGGCAAGGCCTGGACGCCGCTCTTTATCGTGGCCTCGCCGCGGCCGCGATCCGGAAAGACCTTCCTGGCGCGTCTCCTCATCGATTTCCTGCACGTCGATGACGGCGGCGCCCGGGCCTTCGATCTCAATCCCGGCGAGAGCGCGCTGGCCGAGCAGCCGATGACGCTTGCGGTGCGCGCCGACATCGCCAGCATCGAGGGCCAGATGGCCCTGTTCGATCGGCTGATCGTCGAGGACGGCGTTGCCAAGGTGATCGATCTCGGCAACACGATGTTCGAGCGCTTCTTCGATCTCATGGACGAGATCGACTTCGTCCAGGAGGCTTCCCGCCGCGCGGTCGAGCCGGTGATCCTCTACCCGGCCGAGACGCATCCGGCCTCGCCGCATGCCTATTGCCGGCTGCGCCGGCGCTTCCCGGATCTCATCGTGGTCCCGGTGCTCAACGAGGCGATCCTGAAGGGGCAGAGAGTGCGCGACGCGTTTCCGTTCGTCCGGGCCGCCGCGGTGCCGCTGCAGATTCCGCTCCTTGCGCCGGCGCTCAAGCGCTATGCCGATCAGCCGCACTATTCGTTTGCGGATTTTCACAACAAGCTTCCGGAGGAAATCCCCGAAGGCCTTGCGGTCGAGCTGCGCTCATGGACCAGGCGCGCGTTCCTGGAGCTGCGCGAGTTCGAGCTGCGGCTCCTGTTGGAGAAGGTCCGCGCTTCGCTCGGGGCTTCGTAGACTGACTTCCGATCACGTTCGTCTGTGCTCTCCGCCGTCATGCCCGGGCTCGTCCCGGGCATCCACGTCTTTGCCGAGAAAGAAAGGCGTGGATGGCCGGACACCTGGGCGTTTACGCCGTCTTCGCGGGCTATGCCCGGCCATGACGACGGCGGGGTCAACTGTTAGAATGTCGCCAGGGCCAAATAATCTGACAACACACGACAGGGAGAAAGCGCCATGCGTTCGCAACACTTTCGCTCACTGGCTTTCGCGCTTGCTGGGGGGACCGTGCTGATCGCGGCGCCCGTGCCGGCCGCGGACGTGACGCCCGAACGCCTGGTCAATGCCAACAACGAGCCGCAGAACTGGCTCATGAACCACCGCACATATGACGGCCAGCGCTTTTCGCCGCTCGCACGCATCAACAAGGACAACGTCAGGAATCTCAGGCTCGCCTATGCGGTCGCACTTGGCGGCAGGACCGGCGACGAATGGAGCGAAGCAACGCCACTGGTCGAGGACGGCTTCATCTATGTGACCGATTCCTGGGGCGCCGTGTACAAGATCGATGGCCGGTCGGGCAACGCCGGCCGGATCCTCTGGCGCATGGATCCCAAGCAGGAGAAGCAGGAAAACAACCGCGGAGCCGCGCTGTGGGGCAATCTCGTCATCTCGCCCGCCAATCAGCCGGCGCGCCTTGTCGCCACCGACAAGGAGACCGGCAAGGTCGTGTGGGAAACCAACATGGTGTTCGGGCAGGATGCCACCCGCATCACCGCGGCCCCGCTGGTGATCAAGGACAAGATCATCATCGGCGCTTCCGGCGGCGACGCCGGCGTGCGCGATTGGCTGGCGGGGCTCGATGCCGCGACCGGACGGGTGCTGTGGCGCAAGTTCACCGTCCCGGCGCCCGGCGAACCCGGCAGCGAGACCTGGAAGGACCATAACAATGCATGGCAAACGGGAGGCGGCGCGATCTGGGTAACCGGCACTTATGATCCCGACACGAACCAGACCATCTGGGGCACCGGGAATCCGGTGCCGATGTTCGACCCGACATATCGGCCGGGCGACAACCTTTTCACCAACAGCGCGATCTCGTGGGATCCCGATAGCGGCAAGATGGACTGGTACTTCCAGTACACGCCCGGCGATATGTGGGATTTCGATGCAGTCGGGACCCAGATTCTGATCGACGGCCAGGTCGCGGGCCAGCCGCGCAAGCTGATCACCCATTCGGCGCGCAACGGCTTCCTCTACACGATCGACCGCAGCAACGGACAGATCGTCGGCGCCAAGCCCTACGTGCAAGTCACCTGGACCAGGGGCATCGACCAGAAAACCGGCAAGCCTGTCGACTATGACCCGGCCAAGGACGTTCAGACATATGCCGGCGTCGGCAATCTTACGCCGGGGGCTCCGCTCAAGGGCGTCTGCCCGTCATACAACGGCGGCAACAATTTCTTTCCGAGCTCGTACAGCCTGCGCACCAGGCTCATCTATATCCCGGCCTATACAAGCTGCTCGAAGGTCGGGGTCGACCAGACCAAGCACAGCGCGGCGAGCGGCTGGAATGGCGGCTTCGTCGAGTCGGAGCGCTTTGAAAGTGCTCTTGTGGCGGTCAATCCCGTCACGCAGGAGATCGAGAAGAGCATCCCGCTGCCGTATCCGAATGCCGCGGGCGCTCTGTCGACCGCAGGGGGGCTCGTGTTCACTGCCTTGCTCGACGGAACCGTGGCGGCCTTCGACGACACCACGCTCGCCGAACTGTGGAAAGTGAACCTGGGCACTTACTTCAAGGCGCCGCCGATCACCTTCGAGGTCAACGACCGGCAATACCTGGCGATCGTGTCCGGCGGGGGAGTTTCAGCGAGACGCCGCCTGACCAGCACGCC
>Ga0126381_100000942_pt1 | contig 31702 bp, 25 predicted proteins | sample PanSoiMetPlot_28_FD_96465 | JGI IMG/M metagenome (GOLD analysis project Ga0126381, IMG submission 96465) | Tropical forest soil microbial communities from Panama - MetaG Plot_28 | ecosystem: Environmental > Terrestrial > Soil > Tropical forest > Bulk soil | place: Panama | collected 2016-02-17 | reverse complement strand
TGCGAGTTAAGGCGCGTAAACAAGCGCTAAGAGGAGGCTTACAGTCGTGTTTAGGTGCGTATAGGTGAGCCAATAATTGCTAATGTTACATTATATATTGCTGAAAACTAATTCCCGATTAGGCCGCAAAAAATTCCCGTTTAGCCGACTACGGGAATTCGCCAGCAACACGTTGATTTCACTAACGCTTTTTGGGCATGAAATGCACTTTTGCCGCGAAAACCGAAAATTTCCCGGTTCAACGGGAATAAAGGGGAGTTCGCTACCCCCGCGGCATCACGTCGAGGCGAACGACGACGCCTTCCAGCTCAGGCTTCGGCGGCGGGTAGCGGCGCATGACGAGCGGGTCGTGGCCGGGGATGATGTGCTGCGGGTTCGGCGCTTGCGCGCGCAACTGGTCGTAGGCTTCGAGCATATCGCCGATATGGAACGCCGCCGTAAACGGCCGGCCGCTTTCCATGTTCTCGTAGTAATGCGTGACGTCGGAGGCGAGCACGACCCAGCCCCGGCTGGTATGCACCCGCACGAACTGCATGCCCGGCGTGTGCCCGCCGACCGGATGCAATGTGATCCCCGGAGCCAGTTCGACCGGGCCGTTGTACAGCCGGACCCGCCGCGCGAAGTTGAGCCGTACGATGCCGACGACGTCCTCAACCTCGAACGAGCGGGCGAGGAACGGGTGGCGCATGTGGCGGCCGGTCGTGTAGTGCAGTTCGGCTTCCTGCAGATGGAATTGCGCCGCCGGAAAGCGGTGGAAGGTGCCGACGTGGTCGTAATGCATGTGCGTCAGGATCACATCGGCGACGGTGTTGCGGTCTAGCCCGACCAGCGCCAACGACTCGGCCGGGCAGCGCAGATGCCGCCGGCCGCGCGCCGCCGCGACCTCGGCCGTAAAGCCGGTGTCGACGACGAAGCTGCGGTCCTTGCCGATCGCCGCCCAGACGAAATAGTCCATCGGCATCGGGCCGTCATGCGGATCGCCGCCGATGAAATGGTCGGAGCGCCGCGCATCGCGCTCGGCATAGCGGATCGCGTAAAGCTCGTATTCGGGGAGATGGGTGTCCATAAGCGACCTCGGGATTGCGGAAAGGGAGCCGCAGTGAGAGCCTATCGGGCGCTTATAACCGACGCGAGGAAGTCGAGCCATGAGCCAATCGTATCTGGGCCCCTACCGCGTCACCGCGTTCAATGCATCGAAGGCATCGGAAAACAAGATCCACGACGACGCCGTCGCCCGGCGGTTCGGCTTTCGGGGCGGCCTGGTCCCGGGCGTCGACGTCTACGCCTATATGACGCATTTACCGGTGCGGCGCTGGGGCCGCGCCTGGCTCGAACGCGGCATCGCGGAATGCCGCTTCATGAAACCGGTCTATGACGGCGACATGGCCGTCGTGACGGCTCGCGAGAGCGCTGGGGGGCTCGATCTCGAAATCGAAAGCCATGGCGAGCAGTGCGTGACCGGACGGGCCGCGGTCCCCTCCGGACCGCTCGCACCGCCTGCCGCGTTCGGCGAAGCCCGAACGCCGCCGGCTCCGCCAGCCGAGCGCCCGCCCGCCGACGAGACAACGCTTGCCGCTGGTACCTGGTTGGCGATCGACCCATTCCGCGTGACGGACGACTACGCCGAAGAATATCTTTGCACGGTCCGCGAAACCGAGCCGCTCTATGCCCGCGAGCGCCTGGTCCACCCGGGCACGATCCTGCATCTCGGCAACTGGGTGTTGCGTCAGAACGTCGTGTTGGGGCCGTGGATGCATGTCGGCAGCACGGTGCAGCACTTCGCCGCCGCCCGCATCGGCGATGAGTTATCGTGCCGCGCCGTCGTCACCGCCAATTACGAGCGCAAAGGCCACCGCTTCGTCGAGCTGGATGTGCTGGTGTATGCCAACCCCAACACGCCGCTTGCCCGCATCGGGCATATCGCCATCTACCGCCCTCGGCAGCTCGCCGCTGCGTGATACGCCGTTCAGGCGAGGCTTTTCTCCAGCAGGTCCAGAGCGGCCACGGAAAAGGCGCGCATGTTGTCGATCCGGTCGCTTTTGCCGGTCTCGACAGTGATCGAGCGCTCGCCCTGGGGTCCGATCACCGCGATGCAGGAATGTCCGGCGGCATGGCCATAACGGCTGCCCGTTGGCCCGGCCGTGCCGGTCTCGCCGACCGACCAGGTCGTGCCGAGCTTGCCGCGGATCTTGCGTGCGAATAAGAGAGCGTAAGCCTCGGTCGAAGGCGTGATGCCGGTCAGTTCCTGCTCGGTAACTTCGAGCAAAGCGGTCCGCGACTGCCGCGTATAGACGACCGCCCCGCCGATGAAATAGGCCGAAGCGCCTGGGATCGCCAGCAGCGCCGCGGAGATCAGCCCCGCGGTTGAGGATTCGGCGATGCTGATCGTGTCGCTGCGCGCCTTCAATCGCGCCGCTATCCGCTCTGCCTGGGGCAGCAATTCATCGATCATCCTTTGTCCTCCCTAAAGCCGCCGGCATACCAGCACAAACCCCGCTAGGAGGTCCACCACCCGCCGCGTTAAGCTTTCCACGCACCTAGGGAGGACACGATGCCGACATTCCAGGCCAGCGCCGATCTGCAGATGCATTACGAGGTCGACGACTTCACCGATCCATGGCGGGAGAAGGAGACGATCCTGCTGCTGCACGGCAATGCCGAAAGCAGTGCTGCCTGGTACGCCTGGGTGCCAATTCTCGCACGTCGCTATCGGGTGGTGCGCCCTGACATGCGCGGCTTTGGCGCCTCGACACCGATGCCGCGCGATTTCCCATGGACCCTCGACGGTTTGATCGAGGATTTCGTCCGGCTGATGGACACGCTCGAGACCGCCCGCTTCCATCTGATCGGCGCCAAGATCGGCGGCACGATCGCGCGCGCGTTCGCAGCTCGACGCCCTGAGCGCGTCATGACCTTGACCGTGGCCGGCACGCCGCCGCCAATGCGCGAAGGGGCGGCCCAGCGCGCTCCCGAACTGGCGCAGGAGTTCGAAACGCAAGGCGTCGAGCATTGGGCGCGCCGCACGATGGCCGGGCGCCTCGGCGAGACATTCCCGCCCGAGGGTGTCGAGTGGTGGATCAAATTCATGGGGCGCACCGCGGTCTCGACCCAGATCGGCTTCATGAAGACGATCGCCTGCGCCGATATCCGCACAGATGTTCCAAAGATCGCCTGCCCGACGCTCGTTATTACCACCGATGCCAGCGGGCTGGCTTCGGTGGAGGAAACGCGTGCCTGGCAGCAGCAAATTCCGCGTTCGAACTTGCTGATCCTCTCTGGCAACTCCTACCACGTCGCCGCCAGCCACGCCGAGCGCTGCGCCGAGGCGACGCTCGACTTTATTGCGGAAAACTCCCGCTAGCGGACCTTTCGCTCGCCGACTCGCGTGGCGGTCGCCGGGTCATTGCGATTATCGCGCCAAGTCGGGTGATTGAAGTGGAGCACGAAGTCGCCGTTGTAAGAGGCGACCGCTTCATTGAAGACCAGGCTGCCGATACGCCACCATTGGCCAAAGCTGCGCCGTTGGAAAAGGGCGGGCCCGTGGGTCGCCCCCTCATCCGTCACCTCGATGTGAAATGTGAGAGTGCGTTTGGGCGTGGGGTCGCCGCGGTCGTAGATCTGCGACATGATTTCATCGCGGAAATCCAGCGCTTCGCCCGGAATTTTTGGCTGGTTGGCATCGACCAAGAGACGCATGAAGCCGGGCGCTCGCGTGGGTTCTGTCTCCAGCTTGCCCAGTTCGGCAATCTGATAAAGCTGCCGTTGCGTCGGCTCTTTATCGGTCTGAGTGAATAGGATCGCTTCGATCAGCAGGACCGGCGCCCCGAGCCCGCGCCGCCAGAAGGTCGTGTTGGGGGCGTTGCGGAGTTCGGCGTCGTTGATGTAGTCGGTTCGGTCGCCGCCCAAATCCTGCTGCGTGATGAAATTGGCGGTACGCAGCGGTTCACGATGATCGGGGTCGGTCGTTGAAAAGAGCTTGCCGACCAACGACAATGACCGTTCATGGCCGCGTCGCGTCTCTTTGCAGCAGGTCGAATATCGCGCGATCACAAGCGCTCGGCTGCTCTTGCAGAAGTAGCCCGTATAAGGACTATCCGCGCTGATTTCCCAGAGACCCGTCAGGCATACGCCGTTGGGATGAATTATCCTTCGAAAACCCTTCCGGTCGGGGCCCCACCTCAGATCGGCTCGTGAATCGACTGCCCTGGCGACGGCTTGGCGGAAAAGATATGGGGCGCCGAACGGCAGGATCCCCCGCAGCACATCTAGCAGCGTGACATCGTAGACCGGCAGCGGCGGCTGATCGGCGCCGCCCCAGACGGGCTGATAGGGGTTGACGAACAGCGCGTCGCGCACTTCGGAAAACCGCGATCCGCGATAGGCGCGATCCGCTTCGGTTACCTGCTCCACACCAAAATGGGCGGCCGCCATGCCCGTTCCGCCCGCCCAAGGATGTCAGTGAACCAGTGGCTGCACCTTTTCGCAGAGCAGCTGCAATGAGCGCATCATCCGCTCCTGTGGAATGAGCCCGCCGCAATTCATTTCGGCGAGAATGCCGGCCAGGCCGAGTTCCTCCTGCAAGCCCTGGAGGCGATCGGCGACCATCTCCGGCGTGCCGACAATCGCCTTGCCGCGCAGCACCTCGTCATAAGTGATGGTCTGCAGGCGCTGGCCGCCCTCGAGCCGCCGCGCGGTGTCGCTGATCCCGGCGCGCGTCGCCGATTCCTCGAGGCGGGCGCCCAAATACCGGTAGAAATGCATGAGACTTTCTTCGGGGCCGGAGCGTGCCTCTTCGGGGGTGTCACCGACATAAACCGGGGCGCGCAGATAGACTTCGCCTTCCCCGGGATGGCCGGCCGCCTTCCAGGCGTCGCGATAGATCTGCAAGTTCGGCAGGATTTCCTCGAGCGTGCCGCGGCGTGCGCCAACAAAGATCGCGTAGCCCTGCCGTCCGGCCGAAACGAACGTGTCTTCGTTATTTGCCGCGATGCGGATCGGCGGATGGGGTTTGCGGTAAGGTTTTGGCACTAGGCGGACGTTCTTGAAGCGGTAGTATTTGCCGTCGAACGAAAACGTTTCTTGGGTCCACGCCCGTTTGACGACTTCCAGCACCTCGACAAAGCGTTCGCGGCTTTCCGCATAGGAGATGCCGTAGGCCTCATAGGCGCGCGGAAAACCGCTGCGGCCGACGCCAAAAATGAGCCGGCCCTCGCTGATCTGGTCGGTGGTCGCGGCTTCCTCCGCAAGGCGCAGCGGCTGGCACAGCGGCAGCACCTGGACGGCCGTGCCGATCTTGATGTGGCGCGTGCGCGCGGCGATCGCGCTGGCGATGTTGAGCGGCGCCGCTAGCACCGAGCGCTCCGGCGCCATGTGGATCTCGGCCAGCCAAATCGCATCGAGCCCCCAGCGCTCGGCAGCGTCGATCTCCGCAAAGGATTGCGCGAAGGCCTCTGCCTCGGTTTGGCTTTGGCGCCGCTGAAATTCATGGAACATGCCGAATTCGAAAGCCATTGAAGGTCCTCCTTTAGATCACTTGCGCCCAGTCAGTTGGCCGCGACCGCGCGCCGCTGCGGCTCTCCCCCGAAAGCCGGCATGATGTCGCGCGCAAAACGGCGGATGTTTTCGCGCGAGCCACCGAAATTGATGATCACGTACTCGACGCCTCCCTTCTGCAGACTTTCGAGCTTGCGCATGACCTCGTCGGGCGTGCCGAAGAGCGCGCTTTCCGCGCTCTCGTGTCGGGCCTCTTTTTCGTCGAGTATGTAGCGGCTCCTCGTCTCGCCCTCCGGCCGGCGCGCCAGCGCATTGATGCGCATGTGGCCCTGATAGCGCCGCTCGAGCGCGGCTTCTTTGTCCGCGGGGTCGTCGGTGACGTGAACGGCGCGCGCGACGGCGACGCTCATCGGGTCGAAATGGCGGCCGCGCGCTTCGACCTCACTGCGGAATTGCGCGACTTGCGCCAATATTTCTTCGGCCAAGGAGTGCTGGCCCAGCAGCATGTTGTAACCGCGCTCCGCGACTTCGCGCACCGAAGCCGCGCTGCCTGCCCCCATCCAGAAGGGCGGATGTGGCTTCTGCGCCGTCGGAGGTTCGACGACGATGTTTTCGTACTGCCAGAACTTGCCGTGATGGGAGAAGGGCGTCTCGGAAGTGAAAGCTTTAGTGATGACCTCGAGCGCTTCTTCGAAACGCGGCTCGGCCTCTTCCATCGGCACGCAAAAGCCGGCGAATTCGTTGTGGCGATAACCTTTGCCGATGCCGAAATCGAGCCGGCCGCCCGATAAGAGATCGAGGGTCGCGGCCTGTTCGGCCAGCAATACGGGATTGTGCCAAGGCAATACCAGGACGGCGGTGCCGAGACGCAAATTCCGTGTGCGGGCGCCGAGCCAAGTGAGAAGGTTGAGGCTCGCCGAGACCTGGCCAAAGCCGGTGAAGTGGTGCTCGACGAGAAAGGTGCTGTAGTAGCCGAGCGCTTCGGCCTCGACATTGTTTTCGATGAACTCACGGAACCCTTGACTACTGTCGGTATCGGGTCCGCTGCGCCTGGCTTGCGCACTGCCGAACAGTCCAAATCGCATTCATATTCTCCTGGTGTCCAGATTTTGGTTGTCATTGCGAGGAGCACGGCGATGAGGCAATCTCGACGGGCCGAGCGCTGGGGGCACGAGATTGCGTCGCTGCGCTCGCAATGACGCTTCCTCCAGTGCATTGGCGCGCTACCGCCAGAATTCGCGCGTCGCCAGGCGCGCGCCTTCGGCGAGGCTGGCGAACTTCGCCCATACGACGCCGGGATCGACCGCTGCTTGGCCAACCCAGGTGCCGTAACCGCAATCGCTGCCGGCGATAACGTTCTCGCGGCCGACCAGCCTTGCATACCGGCCAACGCGCTGTGCGATCAGCTCGGGATGCTCGATGAAATTCGTCTTCGACTCGATGACGCCGGGGATCAGCACCTTACCCTCCGGCAATTTCACATCCTCGAAGACCGTCCATTCATGCGCATGGCGCGGGTTGGCCGCCTCGAAGGACAGCCCGCTCGGCTTCGCCAGAAACACAGTCTCGATGATGTCTCTGAGCGGCACGTCGCAATGGTGCGGTCCCTCGTAATTGCCCCAGCACAGATGCAGCCGCATCCGGTCGGCGGGAATGTTCGCGACAGCTCGATTGAGCATTTCTATGTGTAGCCGCGCTTTATCGCAAAACTCGGAGGTACTCAGCGCAGCGTATTGGATGTGCCGGCCCATCGCGAGGTCCGGGCAGTCGATTTGCAGAATGAAGCCGGCGTTGGCGATCGTTTCGTATTCCGGCCGCATCGCCTCGGCGATCGCGTAGAGGTAGGCCTCTTCGCTCCGATAGCAGGAATTGTGAAAGAATAGCGAGATCACCCCGGGCGAGGCGGCGCTGAGAAAACCTTCCTGCGCGTTCACCCCGGCAAGGGCCGCCTTCAGATTATCAACATCGGTTTCGGCCGCCGCAGGGTCGCGGACGCTGATCTCGTTGTCCCAGCCTGGCGTCCTGCGCCGCGAACGGCCAGGGTCGCCGAATACCCGCCGTGCGAGATCCGGAAAGTCGACGAGATCCTGATAGACTAGCGGACGACTTTCGCCGCCGAAGCCATTGAGCCGGTCCTTCACGTAGGTGGCGTAGCTCGGCTTGCTCATCTCGCCGTCGTTGACGATGTCGATCCCGGCTTCGGCCTGTTTTTCGACGACCGCCGCTACTGCCGAACGGATGCGGGCTTTGAGCGCAGTCGGATCGACCGGGACCCCTTCCTCTTTGGCAAACATCGTGCGCACGAGGTCTTCGGGCCGCGCCAGGCTGCCGGTATGTGTCGTCAGAAAGCGCTCGGTGCTGCGTTTCATGGTGTGCGCCGCGGTTCAACGGAAACGAGGCATGACCTTCTCGCACAGCAACTGCAGCGAGCGCGTCATCTTTTCGGACGGGATCAGCGCGCCGAAGTTGAGCTCCGTCAGGATTCCGTTCAGCCCGAGTTCCTCGCGCAACTGCTCTAGCCTATCGGCAACTCTTTCGGGGCTGCCGATGATCACCTTGTCGCGCATGACCTCCTCATACGAGATCGTCCGGACGGCCTGCGCCTCCGCCGCGCGGCGCCGATTGGGCGAACCCTCGAGCCGAGTGCTCAGCGTGCGGTAGCCGACCATGATGCTCTCTTCGGCCTCCTCGCGCGCCTGACGGTCCGTGTCGGCAATATGCAATGTCAGCCGCAGGTAAACCTCGCCCTCGCCGGTATGACCGGCCTCCTTATAAGCCCGGCGGTAGGCGGCCAAATCCGGCGCAAGGCCCGCGAGCGACCCGCTGCGGACCGCGACGAAGATCGGATATCCGGTCTCGCCCAAGGACGGAAACGTCTCTTCGCTGGCGGCGGCAACGCGGATCGGCGGGTGAGGCTTCTGATAGGGCTGCGGAACGGCAGAGGCATTGTTGAAGCTGTAATACTTGCCTTCATAAGAAAAGCTCGGCTGCGTCCATGCCCGCTTGACGATTTCGAGCGTCTCCAGAAAGCGCTCCCGGCTTTCCGAATAAGGTACGCCGTAGGCGACATAGGATCGTGGATTACCGCTCCGGCCGACCCCAAAGAGCAGTCTTCCCTTGCTGATCTGATCGATCGTGGCCGTCTCTTCGGCAAGCCGCAGCGGATGGCAAAGCGGTAGGACCTGTACACCCGTGCCGATCTTGATGTGCTGCGTCCGGGCGGCGATCGCGCTCGCCACCGTCAGCGGCGCCGTCAGTACCGAGCGGCGCGGCTGCTGGTGGATTTCAGCGAGCCAAATGGCCTCGAGCCCCCAGCGATCGGCCGCCTCGATTTGCCCCAGCGCCTCCTCGAACGCCGCTGCCGGGGTCTGGACTGGCCGGCAAAGGAATTCATGGTAGACGCCGATTTCCATAGAAATTCTCTCCGTCGCCAATGGCGCGCCGCGACGGTAGTTTTCTCGGGCTCATCGCGCAAATACCAATTTCTGATCGCCGCGATGCCGCTTCGGCATCACAGAGCAGTGCTTTTCGGATTGACGGCGGCCGCGCCGACGCGCGAAATCGGTCCGCTATGGAGCTGCGCAGCCTGCAGTATTTCGTCCGCATTGCCGAACTCGGCAGCATCACGCGCGCCGCAGCGCATTTGCAGATCGCTCAGCCGGCACTCACCCGGCACGTGCAGCGGCTTGAGGATGAGCTCGATACATCATTGTTCACGCGCGTAAATCGAGGTGTGCGCTTGACCGAAGCCGGTCACACACTGCTCGAAAGCGCTCAGCGCATCTTGCGAGATGTCGAGCGGGCGGGCGACGAAATCCGCGCGCACAAGACGCATCCCAGCGGCAAAATTGTGCTCGGGGTCACGCCGACCCTCTGTCCAGTCGTCGTGCCGGAGCTGTTTGCTCGCATGTGGCGGCAATACCCGATGATCGAGCTGAAGGTCGTGCATGCCGGCACGATCCGACTGGAGGAATTCGTCATCGATCGCCGCGTCGATATCGGGCTCATGGCCGAGATCTCGCGTAACCGGTCCATCGCATCGACGCGGCTCGTCGAAGAGGAGATGGTGCTGGTGACGAAGCCTGGTGGCTGGCCGCGGTCGATCGTCTCTTTGGCGGAGTTGAGGCGCATTCCTCTCATTCTTGGCGACGGGTTGCGAGCTGCAATGGAGGCGCTTCTCGCTGGCCGCGGCGTCGAACTCCAGGTCGAGACCGAGCTCAACGACCATGAGACGATCCGGCTGATGGTGCAGCAGGGTGTGGGCGCGTCGATACTTCCGCACTCATCGGTTTATCGCGAGTGCCTGCGCGGGCTGGCCGAGGCGCATCGCATTACGCCCGAGGGCGTGTTCCGAACGCTTGCGCTCGGCGTCGCGGCGAACCGCAGCACTTCCTCGGCGCGGGAGGCGGTGGCCGAGGTCGTCACGCAGGTCATCGGCGACATCGACGCACAGGGTAAATTTCGGCCGCGGATTCCGGATTCTGTGGAAGTTGCGGATCTACAACCGCGCATGAAAAGACGGGTCCCGACGAATGCATAAAGAAGGGGAAATGCAATGCTGATCGTCGATTCACAAATTCACATTTGGGAAAACGACCGGATGTCGCCGCAGCATCGGCAGATTCCGACCTACTCCAAGGACGACGCGTTGAAGGAGATGGCGGACGCCGGTGTCGATGCGGCTGTCATCCATCCGCCGAGTACGCTTGGCGAGAACGTCAATGTGCTGGCGGTCGAAGCCGCGCGCCAGCATCCGGACAAATTCTGCATTCTCGGTCATTTCGATCTGCAGAGCCCGGAGCGCGAGGACATCGTCAAGAATTGGCGGCAGCGGCCGGGCATGGTCGGCTTCCGCTTTACGTTCAATCAGCCACATCAGCAGAGCTGGTGGACCGACGGCTCCCTCGACTGGTTTTGGGCAGCCTGCGAGCGGGAAGGGCTGCCGGTCGGGCTGCTCGCAGGCGGCCATATGGCCGCCTTTCGCAAAATTGCCGAGAGCCATCCGGGGCTGAAGTTGCACATTGATCACCATGGGCGCAGCGGCGGCGCCAACCCGCCTAAAGGCGACGCCGCCTTCGCCGATCTCGATGAAATGCTGGCTCTCGCCAAACTGCGCAACGTCGCCGTCAAGCTTTCAGGCGCGCCCAGCTATTCGAGCGAACCCTACCCTTATCGCAACATTCACAAATACATTCGCCAGATCTTCGATGCCTTCGGGCCGCAGCGCTGCTTCTGGGGAACCGATATTACCCGGATGCCCTGCTCCTATCGGCAATGCGTGACGATGTTCACCGACGAGCTGCCGTGGCTTCAGGGTCGCGACAAAGAGCTCGTGATGGGACAAGCGATCTGCGACTGGCTCGGCTGGAAGCCGCGGGCTTAAACCGGCGCGTAACAAGCATACCCAGTGGCCGGACTTGATTCGGCCGCCCACGTACCCGGCACTCCGCGGGTCAGAAAGACGGGGATGGCCGGGTCGGGCCAGGCCGAGCCCGGCCAAGGGGTTCTTCCACTCTGCAAACATTGACTCGCTCTCATAACGACGCGCTATGCCGGCGATCAAGAGACGGTATTTTGAACATCGCCCGCCCGCAGATAGTGTCGCTCGATATCGCGCTTTGCGAGGAAACTGGAGCGATGCAGTTTGGCCTGTTTGGCAGCGCCGCAGCGCGGCGCGGCGGTCCCGAATTCGACAGCGCGGAGGGGTTCCGCGACTTTCTCGAATACAACATCGAGGCCGAAGCCCTCGGCTTTCACAGCACGTTCGTCGTTGAGCATCATTTCACCGGCTATGGCCAGGTCTCGGCCACGCTCAATCTGCTGACATGGCTTGGCGCACGAACACGCCGACTGCGGTTGGGCACAGCCGTGATCGTGCTGCCTTGGCACAATCCGGTGCTGCTCGCCGAGCAGGCCGCGACGCTTGATCTTTTGTCCGGCGGCCGGCTCGATTTCGGCGTTGGCAAGGGCTATCGGTACAACGAATTCGCCGGGTTTTGCGTGCCGATGGATGAGGCCGACGCGCGGTTCGACGAGGCGCTCGAGGTTATCATCAAGGCGTGGGCTACCGATCAGCCGTTTTCACATCGCGGTAAATATTGGCAATTCGACAACATTGTCGTCGAGCCGCCAACGGCGCAGAAGCCGCATCCGACAATCTGGATGGGTCGGGCGGGGAGCGTTCGCTCCGCCGGGTGGCCGAGCAGGGCTATAATCTGCTGCTCGGGCAATATGCTTCGCCTGAAGACGTAGGCCACTCTATCGCGGTGTTCCGCGATGCAGTCGAGACGAGCGGCAGGCGTTTCGATCCGATGCAGGTTGGCGTGACCCGAGCTTTCTGCGTCACGGACAGCGAGGCCGAGAAAGAAGCCGCTCTGGAGCGCCGCCTACAAAACCGCGTGCGCCAGCTGAAATTGGCGACGCGGCCCGACGGAACGGTTCACGGCGGGCCCGACCGGGCCACCGGCGATCCCCGCACCGTCAACGTAAACAGCGCGATGTACGGCACGCCCGAAGAGATCGCGCAACGTCTCGGCGAGCTGCGCGATGCCGGGGCCGGCCGGCTATGTCCTGATCAATGGCGGCGGTTCGGGCGGCGGGGCTCGCGGTCGCGAGAGCCTGCGCCGCTTTGCGGGCGAGGTGATGCCAGAATTCGCCCACGAGCCCAATCAATTCGCACCAGCGGCCAAATAAATGATTTCCTGCTATCCCTGCCGAGGCATCCCCGGTCGCTGCATCGCTGGACGATTACGCCGAAGGCTTGATATTCGCAGACCAGGGACGCCGCCCTTATCAAATGCCGCCTCCCATAAATCGAGTTCCTCTTTGGAAAGCAGGTAATGTTCGCAGGCCTCCTCGCGCGTGAGGACGCGTTGGCGGATTGCAATCACAATGGCCGCCTTGCGCCTCGAAGACCACCTCTTTGTGTCCGCCGGCGGCAAGATCAAGCTGGCTGGCGGCTTGCCAAGCGCAGCAAGTTCGCGCATTCCTATTTCTCGCTTGTCCTTGAGGTCAGACGAAGGCCGAGCTGTCGTTTTATCGCAATCGATCATGCATTTTCCTGCTCGACAGCGGATTTCCTTTCCCGCGCTCTCAACCGAGAAGCCGAGCTCTCAACCGAGAAGCCGACGCAGCGAGGCTAGTCCACTCACAAGTAGAACTCTCTGCACCCGGGTTTATTCCCCAGCGTTCGTCGGGATTGCCGCGACTGGCGCTGTGGCAGATTGTCGCCCGGTTTCTTTGAGATCTAGACGCGATTGCGCGGATATCGCCCCCCGCTCAGAATGGCTGGTTGCGGCGGGCAGGCAGCCCTTATTGATCCCATTACGCGCTTCAAGATCGCTTCCTATGTAGCCAAGTTTGACGGCTAATTCCGGCGAAGCTTCGAGATAACCCCGTTGCCACAGCCGTAGCCGGCGATCGGATCGAGACCGCCGAATTGTCTGGGGATTTTGCAGTGGCGATGACCGCGCGAACCAATTATCACCTGCCCGCCCGCAACAGCGGAGCCATGCCACACTGGCTGGGTGGGCATGGCACAGAACATGACGGCCGCGTATCGACCGCCCTTATCCGACACCTCCCCGGGGCGTGATGTTTTTTCAACGCTTGCTCGTTAATATTGTAGATGCCTGCCGGTATAACGCTTTGGTCGTGTTGCTGGCGGGCGCGATACTGGCAATTTTCGCCGCAGTCTACGCGTCGGGTCATCTCGGCATCAACACTGACACCGATGCGATGTTCTCTTCGAGCCTGCTCTGGCGGCAGCGTGCTGAGGCATTCAAAAAACTCTTTCCGCAGTTTCGGGACCTGCTGGTAGCGGTAATCGATGCGAAAGAGCCGGAAGAGGCTGAAGACACGGCCGCCGCGTTGGCGGCGAGCCTGGCGGCAGATCATGAGCACTTCCTCAGCGTCCGACGCCCGGACGCGTCCCCTTTCCTGAAGAAAGAGGGGCTCCTATTCCTCGATACCAACCAGCTCGAGGCTTTAGTCGAACGAATGATCGACGCGCAGCCCTTTCTCGGGGAGCTTGCGAAAGATCCGAGCGCGCGCGGCCTGTTCGAGGCGCTTTCCCTGCTCGGCACGGGGGTAGAGCAAGGGCAGGTCAATCTTGCGCCCTATCAGACCGCGCTCAAAGGATTTCACCGGGCCATGGCGGATGTACTGGCTGGTCATCCCCACCCACTGTCCTGGGAGCGGCTGCTGGGCGGCGAGCTGGCCGATCTCGGCGGCAAGTACAAATTCGTGGTGGTTCAGCCCAAGCAGGACCTCTCGTCGCTTCAGCCGGGCGGCGCGGCGACCCAGGCTATCCGAGTAGCCGCGAGCAAGCTCGAATTCGTCCGATCGGGTGAGGCGCGCGTTCGCATCACCGGCAACGTGGCGCTGGCGGATGAAGAATTCGCCTCCGTCGCTCAGGGCGCCGTCGCGGGAATGATCGGCAGCGTGGTGCTGATTTCCTTATGGTTGTTTCTGGCAGTTCACACCTGGCGACTGATCGTTCCGATCCTCCTGACGCTCGGGCTCGGCCTGATGCTGACCCTGTTGTTCGCCGCTGCCGCGGTTGGCACATTGAATTTGGTCTCGGTCGGTTTCGGCATTTTATTCGTCGGCATCGCCGTCGATTTCGCTATCCAATTTTCGGTGCGTTATCGCGAGATGCGGTTCGCAAATCCTGAACCAGCCCGGGCTTTAGCTGAGACAGGACAGCGCGTCGGCGGTCAGATACTGGTGGCCGCAGCTGCCACCGCCGCGGGCTTCTTGGCGTTCGTACCGACGGACTTTCGGGGAGTCGCGGAGCTCGGCCTGATCGCCGGTATGGGGATGTTGATCGCCTTCGTCTGCACGATCACGTTTCTGCCGGCGGCAATAACTCTGTTTCGGCCGCCCGGCGAGAGGGCGGAAGTGGGCTTCCGCTGGGCCCGCCCGCTCGACGAGGCGGTCCGCCGCCACCGCCGTCCGATGTTGGTCACTTTCGGCGTTCTGGCCGCGCTGGGGATTATCTTGCTGCCCAATATCGGCTTCGACGCCGACCCGCTGCATACAAAAAACCCGAATACCGAGGCGATGCAGACGCTGTATGACCTCGAGGACTCGCCGCTGACCAACCCGTTTACGATTGACATTTTGACGCCCAATGCCGCAGAAGCTGCGGCCCTGGCGGACAGGCTCGGGAAGCTGCCGCTGGTATCGGGCGTGGTATCGATCAACAGTTTTGTGCCAGACGACCAGAAGACGAAATTGGCGCTGGTTTCCGATGCGGCGACCCTGATCGGTCCAAGCCTTGTCTCGCGGGATCTGCCCCCGCCGCCAGATGCCGGCGAAATCCGGACGGCCGCTAAGAACGCAGAGGCGAAACTCGTTCCCGCTTTGCCGAAGCTGCCGGGCAATGATGTACTGGCGGAGATCTCTGGGGATCTGGCAAAGCTTTCGGTTGCGCCCGACCCAGTGGTGACCGCGGCCGAGCGAGCGTTGACCCGCTTTTTGCCAGATCAGCTCGATCTCTTGCGCACCTCGCTCGAGGTCGAGCCCGTCACGTTGCAGACGATCCCGCCGGATATCACGCGCGACTGGGTGCTGCCCGATGGGCGCGCGCGGGTGCAGGTTTTGCCGAAAGCCGAGGCGCGAAATACGAAGGGGCTCGCCGAATTCGTCGCCCAGGTGACGGCGGTCGCACCCGATGCCGGGGGCTCCGCGGTCACGATCGAGGCGACCAGCGCGACGATCGTAAGCGCCTTTCGCTCGGCGGCAATCGCGGCCGTTATATCGATCGCGATCATCCTTTATGTCGCGTTGCGACGCGTGCTCGATATGTCGCTGGTGCTCGCGCCATTGTTGCTCTCTGCGCTGATGACTGTTGTCGTCATTGTATCTATCGGGCTGATGCTCAATTACGCGAACATAATCGCGCTGCCGCTGCTATTGGGCGTCGGCGTGTCCTTCAATATCTATTTTGTGATGAATTGGCGGGCCGGGCAGACCTCGATGCTGCGATCGGCCACAGCCCGAGCGATTCTGTTCTCGGCATTGACGACAGGCACTGCTTTCGGCTCGCTCGCGCTGTCGCGCCATCCCGGAACGGCGAATATGGGGACCTTGCTGCTGATTAGCCTTGGCTGCACGCTGGTCGCCAGCCTCGCGTTCATTCCGGCACTCCTGACCGCGGTGCCAAGTCCCCGTGAAGCGAGAAAAGCCCGCAGCTGACCCTGGTCCTGAGCCATAGGTGCCACGGCGTAGATTGTGCCTCGCCGATGCCGGATGATAGTCTAATTGAAGGCCGGCTCGGGGGAGCCATCCAATTGTTAATCACAAGGCATACCTGCGCGCTGATGGCAGCAGTGCATCTAGCGGTGCTGGCACCGAAAGCAGTTGGTGGAGAGCAAGCCCCGCTCGCTGTGACGAACCCCCCTTGTTGCGCGGCGCAAACTATACCCGTCCCGGGGCCGGCGGTATGGGGCGCCGTCGGGGTGGTCGGCTATCCAACCGGCGAGCGCGAGGCTCCCAACGGATTGGCTTTCGACCCGTTGATTAGGCTGACATCTGATCTGAATGTCGGGCTATTGGCGAGAAAACAGCTCTACCTTTTCTGGAACAGCGATTTATGGGTACAAGGCGGTGCGGCCGGCGCGCCAGTGAATAGTCTGCGCGAGTTTGATGGCGAGCTCGGCATAGCGTGGGATTACTTCGGTTTGCTTGAGTTCCGGGCATCCGGCTACTCGCTCAACAATCTCGATCGCGGTTTTTCGCTCTCGCGCCCTGACGGTTACAGGGACGGCTGGAAAATTGAAAACCGGTATTACCTTGGCTCGGGCGACATTTACGATGTTGGCAAATTGCCGTTTGTCGGCCTCGGCTATTATCCGTCGGGATCTCTGGTGGGCAACAATGGGCAGGTATTTAACCCAGGCTTGCTTGTCCGCGGGTATCTCACCGAGGATCTTCCGGCACCGTTTCACTCCTATTTTTACGCCGGTGTGCAGCTGACGGCTGAAAATGGGGCGACTCCGCGGCTATTGGATACGGATGTCGGTTTGGCCGTTCGCCCGTTGAGCGATCATCAGGGCTTCGAACTGCGGTTGGGCTACGACCGGAACGATGATGTCCAGGCGCATGTGACCAGAGGGTTGGTATATGGCGCGATGCGTTTCGGCTTGGGGATGGAGCCGCCGGAACTGTCGTCGCCGATATCCTCCACACCCTGGCCAGAAACGTGGGGCGTCGTCGGACTGCCGGTTTACCCGGCCGGGAACCGCATGGCTCCCAACGGCGTCTCGTTCAGGCCGATCTTTGGCGTGACCGGCGACTTGAACCTCGGTCTGCTCTCGCAAAAGAAGTTGTATCTGTTTTCGGACGGCACTTTTTGGGCTCAGCACTCGGGAGCCGGCGTTACCCAGAGCTCGATCGACTTCAGCAAGCGCGAGCTGGATTCGGAACTGGGATTGGCTTGGAACTATGTTGATCAGTTGGAGCTGCGCGCGTCGGCCTACGCTCTCAACAATCTCAACCGCGGCCTATCATCGAACAACGGGTCGGGAGCAAAACAAGGCATCAAACTCGAGAACCGTTACTATTTGAATACAGCCGATCCCTACGATGTCGGCCGTCTGAGTTTTGTCGGGCTCGGCTATATTCCGACCGAAAATCTCGTCGGCGGCAATGGAGCGAGTTTTCGACCCGCTTTATTCGGCCGCATGTACCTCACCGGCGATCTGCCTATCTCGTGGCTCTCATCGTACATCTATGCCGGCCAGCAATTGACCGGGCAAAGCGGCGCCACTCTCCGCTTGATCGACACCGATGTCGGCTGGGCGGTCCGTCCCCTTGCCCGGTTTCAGAACCTCGAGTTTCGCCTCGGCTATGATCTCAGCGCCGATGTGCGAGAGCACACGGCCCGCAATATTGTTTATGGCGCCGTTCGCCTCGCTTTCGACCCCAACGGGTTTGGTGGGATGCGGCACTGACGGCAAGACGGAGCGCGGCGCAAGGCATCCAGTCGATCACGTTGCGTACCGTCAGGTCGTGATAAGGCTCAGTCAACGGGTTTAGCGGAGCCTCGGGAGGTAAGAAGCGGCGCCGACCTCGCCGATCGAGCGGATTTCCTCTGAGGTTCGGGGCGGATGCCAAAGTGAGCCATATATCTTGCGTAGTGCTCGCTCTCGAGTCTTGCGTCGAGACCATATTCTTCCAAGCGGGACCCGTGCGTCCGGTATCCGCCGTTCGGTTTTGCCTCCACCAGCCGGTCAATCCGAGCCGTCGCTTCGGGGGCCAGGGTTTCTCCAAAATGTTGGTAAAGTGCCGCCACCGTGCCGAGCGGATCGCTCACCAAATCAGCGTAATGGACGTGGAAGATCGGCTCCGCGAAGGGCTGCTCCTGTGCCGCGGAGATCATCAGTTCGGTCGCCGCGAGCCAGCGCGCGCTGTCCTGAGGGCCAATCTCGGCCTTGTCGATGCTGCGCGTAAATGGCCGTCTGAGCGTCTCGGTTAAGCGGGCGACCGACAGTAGGACTGCCAACGGATCGCGATGAACGAGCACGAGGCGAGCGTCCGGATACACCGAACGGATCGCCGCCAGCGCAAAAACGTGGTCGGGACATTTGAGCACCCACCTTCCACTGTCGCCAGCCTGATACTGCAGATGCTGCAGAAAGCGCTTGTGGAACCGATAGGCCTGGAGATGGCCGGTTGCGTCGAGCCATCGCCTGTAGCTCGGGATCCGGTAGGTCGTATCGAACCGCAGACTGGCAAAAACATGGGCGGTAATTTCTGAGCATTCCTGCGGTGAATTCGCGTTGATCGGGTGCATGCGGCGAAAATCTGGCGCAAGCAGGCCGAACAGCCGTAGCTGCCGGGCTACTCGGAGCTTCCGGAGATCTGGGCCAAGCTTATCCGATCGATAGGGATAGATCAGCTGCCAAACCCGAGGCACAAGATTGCCGGGATCCTCGGTCAACAGACTGTGGAGAAAAGTCGTTCCCGAGCGCGGAAGCCCCGAGATGAAGATCGGCCGTGCAACCGGTCGATCCAAGATCTGCGGCGCTTTCGCCTCTTCTTCCTGGAGTCTCAGCAAGTTCGATAAGAACCGCACGATATCCCAGCGAGTCGCTACCCCGCCGGAAAAGCTCAAGTCGGCTTCGTCAACGCAAGCGCGCAGAAAAATTCGCAGCGGCCCGATAAAGGATGTGTCGCCAAAATCCGTCAGACCAGTGCGGCGCTGTGCGGATGCGACCAGCTCATCCGCGTCGAGCGGCACACGTGAACGCGCAAAGGTGTCAACCAACGCACTTGCGACCTGGACGATGGATCTTTGCGACATCGGCAACCTTTCGGTCCGAGCAAGCCTGAACTGCCTCCGGAGGCCCGCGGGCGCCCAGGTCGCAGCCTAACCTACGGTTCTTCCGTGACAATCGCGATGCGACTTAACCTCGCGGGATCCGCGCCGCATTTTGCTTAGACACCCTGCAATTCTTCGCCGCGTGCATCCGCGTCATCCCCGCGAGCCCGCCCAGGCAGGCGGTCGGACCTATGGAAAAACGATTTCAACACGCCGGTTTTGCGGCTCGCGCACCCCCGGCGCGGTCGGCACCCGCGGGTCGCGCTCGCCATTGCCGCTGACCGTCATGTCGTTGCGCGCAACACCCAATTTCGCAAGTACATCGGCGACATTGCTGGCGCGCATCGCGGAGAGCCGCTGATTGTAACCCCGCGAACCAGAGAGATCCGTGTAGCCGTTGACCTGGATGCGGACCGAGCCGCCCGCCTTGTACGCATTCGCCGCTTGGCGCAAAATCTCCATGCCAACAGGCGTGACATCGGCGCGATCCCAGTCAAAGAACACGAGAAAAACCCGAGCTGGTCCGGGCGGCGGGACGGCGGGCGCAGAGACGGGAACAGGGGGCGGGGGTGGAGGAGGAACGAAACGATAGACCAGGCTGGCGACGAAATTGTTCGTGTGATAGTGCGAGGTATATCTGAGAGGGGTGTTGGGAATCGCGAAGGTTGCTTGGGTGGTCGCCAGATATCGATAGTCGAGATCGAGCGCTAGCGTCGGGTCGAGGTTGTAGCGAATACCGGCTATGCCTTGGTAACCGAACTGCCAAGTGCTGTTGTTGAACAGCTGACCGATTCCCGCCACTTTGAGGCCGTCGAAGACGTTCACCGCTCCAATCCCGAACCCGAAATGTGGTGTTATCGGATGACCTACCGTGAAGTCATACAGCACATTCGTCATAATCGAGTTGGTGTGCCGGTTGCCGCCGCTCGCGCTGAGCGTCGCTGGCCCCGCAGTTAGCGATTGGGCATTATTCTGCCGATAGCTGTATTCCTCCTCGAAGCGCCAAGGCCCCCATTCATAGCCGAGGCGGACCCCGGCATTGAAACCATTGTTAAATCGTGCGGTTGCGGAAGTTACACCGGAAATGCTGTCGGTCTGATCCGGCAGGCTCGTAAACCCGCCCTCGGCGCCAAGGTAAATCTGCGCGCGTGCGTCCAGGGCGAACAATGTCGCCGCCGAGGCTAGGCCCAATCCTATGGTCAACCAGATCCGCGTTGACGTGGACATTCCTCTTCTCCTGGGGAAGCCGACGCCCGCACCAGACACAGGCTGCATCGAGCGGCAGGTAGTCTCGCTGGCGTGCCCGAAGTGTTGATCCGGGGTGTCGGCTAGCAGCTAGAGATCTCGAATGGCCCGCGTCGGCCCGTGGACGACGCGCGAATAAAAGATGTCCCCATATCTTTCCCCCGAAACCGTAGGATTCTATGCGGTAAGCCTTATTCTATTTAACAGCGATCCATGCTAGGTGCAAGACTCCACCAACTCGAGCCCGATTCGCAGATCGATTGTCGTGGACGGGCCCGCGAGCGCTGGCTATCACGCCCGCCTCGACAATGGTCCACCTCAGCGACGATACCGGCGCAGGCTCTTTCACGTGAAAGGGGGGAGCCGTGAAGCTTCGGTATATGCCAATGGTCGGGAACGTTCTCGCCCGCCGCGAATAGCATGTCTCACGCCAACCCGGGTGTGCACCTGGCATCGGCCAGGAGCCCAGCGCCGCGCTCTTGCCTATGCACAATACTTTGCGTGTCCGGCTTTGACGCGCCTCGTCGGTACGGCAAAGACCCGCGAGCTCTATTTTCTCGGCGACATCATTGACAGCGCGGCGGCCGCCTCGCTCGGATTGGCCAACCGCGTCGTCGAGGACGAAGCCCTGCGGGACCAAACACGCACGCTTGCCCGACGCATCACCGACGGGCCGCGCGTCGCCTTTTGGCTATATAAAGCGCAATTTGTTCGCCGCGGAAACCGAGCCGCTCGCCGCCGTGCTCGAAATTGAGGCGGTGCATCGGGCACGAACGGCAATGACGGAGGACCATTTAGAGGCGAGCAGAGCTTTCGTCGAAAAGCGTCGCCCGGTCTTCAATGGCAGGTAAGCACGATGGGCAAGCTCAATGGTAAGATGGCGATCGTCACCGGCGCCGTAATTCCTGTCGATGGCGGGTTGCTGCGATCCTGAGTGCCCCCCACGCGCCGTAATTTCTGTTTTAACCACGCTACAGGGCGTGCAATGATCCCTGCGCTACAATCAGAAGACGGAGGTCACCATGGCGAAATATATGCTGGTCAGCTTCAAGACCTGCCCATGGGTGCAGCGTTCGGCGATCGTTCTGCGCGAAAAGAACATTGAGTTCGAGCTCCGCCACATCGAACCCGATAACCGCCCCGACTGGTTTCTGGCAATTTCGCCGCACAAGAAGGTGCCGGCGCTGCGCATCGACGACAAAATATCGCTGTTCGAGTCTAACGCGATCAACGAATACCTGGATGAAACCATCGTACCGCGGCTGCATCCCGACAACCCGGTCGAACGCGCGATCAATCGTGCCTGGACGGATTATGTGCCGACTTTCGCCAGCACCGTCACTGCGACCGCCTACGCCGACACCGAGGCTGATTACAACAAAGCTGTAGACCAGATTCCCGTGCCGTTCGAGCGGCTGGAGAAGGCGCTCGAAAAGCAGGGTAGTGGCCCATTTTTCAATGGAGGCAAATACTCGCTGGTGGACGCGGCTTACGCGCCGTTCCTGCAGCGCTACGTCTTCCTCGACCGGGTGAAGAAGCTTGGCCAGATAGAGAAATTCCCGCGTCTCAAAGCGTGGTGTGAAGCGCTGCTCGACCGCCCCTCCACGCACTCCTTCCCGCCCGACGAATTCGAGGCGATGTATCGGGAGGGTCTGAAGCGCCGCAACAAATGGGTGTCACAGTTCATCGAGCCGATGAGAGCTGCAGCTGAATAGCGGGGCCATTTGCTAATCGGCGGCGGCGCAACTGCATCGCCGCCGCCTCACGACCCTCAATTGCGGGCGGAAGCGAAATCCGCTCGCAGGCGATTGCGCAGGTTGGCGTGCATTGGCAAAGTGCACGGTTTTCCTGGGTTTTTTCAATGGCGCGTCGGCGGAGCGCATTGGCGAGAGTGAGGGCAACTGCCGCAGCGGTTGAGGCTTTAAATTCCCGTGACCGGCGCGCCGCCCTCGAAGGATTAACCACGCGCCGCCGTCGGGTGATCCCGGCATGCGCCATCGACAGCGACCGTGCTACGATCGGGTCCGCAACGGATAGGGTGTGCACCCCAACCCGGCCGATTCCGCACCGGCCTTCCGCCGCACCGAGTTGCGGAGCGCATTTGCGGAGGCGCCATTGACTGATCGGCTTTCCCTTACCAACGCGCTGGCGGATGCCAACATCGACCGTAAGGCGGCCGAACGCATCGCGACCGAGATCTTCGACGCAATCCACGACAACGTGGCGACCAAGCAGGATCTGCAGCTTCTCAAAACGGAGCTCGAAGCCAAGATCGACCTGGTGCGGCATCAGTTGATCACACGCCTCGGCAGCTTGATGGTCGTGCTTCTTGGCTTGCTCTTCGCGGCGCTGCATTACTGGCCGCCGCATAGCTGATCGGGAGATGACAACGGCTCACTGGTTTACGCAACGCGAGTATGGCGGCTTTCCAATCGAACGCGCCGCCCTTGGCTCTTGCGACCTCTCGGTTTCGCATCTCAACGGCGAATGGCAATGGCTGGTTCGGCAAGCCGGCCGAGACGTGGCGGAAAGGTGCCGCGCGGACCGCCGTCGATGCGCGGCGACAAGCGGAAGCCGTTGCGCTCGAGCTCTGCTCGCATGAGTGAGGGCCGGGCCGCCGAGGTGTCGTCCGTGCCTCCAACCACCATAAATTCGAAGGAATACTTCGACCGGGAGGTGAAGCTCTACGAGATATATCGTGACTACATTAAAGCGACCAGCTTCGAAACTCTCGAACGACTGCGTTTCTACAATTCAGGGTCTTTTATTCACCGCCATAGGAGTTACCCTAAGAATAGGACCGGGAGAGCATGTGCCAGCAGACCGGATAAATTTTTATTTTCAATTAATTATTGTCGGGGTCGGCTACTTACATGCCTCCACATGCTCTTCCGAGATAGTTACATGCATAGAACGATGCGAGGAATAGATAAAAGGATATCAAAAATAAAAAAGGTCCGAACAGTGCCCGTTGAATTGGACAATTTCGCCAAAGAAAATGCTCATTGGTTGCATTATTTCTCCAAATGGCATTACAAGAGGTAACTTACTTCTCATAACTGCTTTCCATTGGATATTTTTCTTAGCGTGGACTGGTATTCTCGCGCTCGCAATTTGGCGATGAACCGAAATCCGCCAATCGCAGGCATCGAGCTCGCGTGCATGAAACATTGCTGCCTGATCGTCGGCGGCCGACGGGAAGAGATGGCCGTAACGAGGTCATCGTGATCGAATGCCTCATCAGCGCCTCCACGCGCTCGGGCGAGAAACCGTCGCTCAATGAACAGACTGGCTGCGGCAGCTGGCGCCGGTGATGATTGCGACATAAGCTCGAACAAAACTTCGCCGGGCGCTATGTCCCCTCGCCGACTCGGCAGGCCTTTTTGAGCAAATCGGAGGGACGACAGAGGGGACCATGCAGAAATCACTTACCCTCGCCGCCACTATAGCGCTCGCCCCGGCGGCGGCATACGCGCAACTCGCGGTGAATGGGCGGACCTTCGCTGACCTTGGTCTCGGTCTCAACGCCGCGTTCGTGCTGAGCGGGTTTGTCAACCTTGCGTCCGTCTGCGGAACCGACGTGAGCTGCCAAGTCGATGAGTCTAATCTCTATGTCCATCTCGACGCGAGCGCCGTAGCAACGGCGAAATGCACAAACCCGGGCGGCGATACCCCCGGCAGACATCCCATTCCATTGGCGGCCCCAATTGCCGTATCCGGGTCCGGAGCCATCGGGGGTCAAAACTTTACCCCTCCCAATGGTCCGTCATCTTGGAGCATTTCAATTGGAGCAGGCCCACCCACGAGTCTAACGATCGTGGGAGCGCCGGATTGTCCAAACTCGAAGTGGTCCGAAACCATCAGCGACCTGGCATTCACCGGCGCGACACTGAGTGTCATACAGGGTGCAACGCTGCTTGCGCAGTACCAGACCACGTGCGCATTCAGCCCGCCGACGACCGACGGGCCGGTGCCGGCACAAACGGTGACGTGCCGTTAAGCCCCAGCGGAGCCAAATATTGGCGCGCGAAGTTGAGCAGACGGGGGAGATGCTACGAGCCGTCGTTACCCTTCTGGTCGCCGCATGCTGCGCAACGGCAGCACTGGCAGACGAGTGCACATCGCGACCGCACTCTCTGGGCCCAAACTTCATTGAGGAGTGGCGGTGGGTCAACGGGCGGTGCACCCACATCTCGACGTGGAACCCTACTGCCCGTCGCCTTATACCTGTCTCGCACCGGACGGGACGCAGATCTACGGACCACAAAATGCGGTCGACTGTGCTCATGCTGTCGCCACAATGCCCAAGGGGCCCCCGCCCGAGACGCCGACACCGACGAGACCCGCAATTGCGCCAACACCCGTACCGCGGCAGCAGCAGGCTGCACCGAAACCGAAATCGTCGCCGGCGCTTCGGACACCTGCCGGAAACCTGATCGAAGAGGATGCGGCCGTCCCTGATGACTTCAAGATGGCCACCATCGACGCTCTGGTCGCCATTGTGCGGACGAGCGGCTACCCTTGCGGCAGCGTCAGCAGTGCGCGCTCATACTTAATCGCGTGGGGGTTCAGGTTAACTTGCGACCACTTTTCCTAGGTGTACGATTTTGAGCCCGATGGGCACGGCAGCATGCAGCTGCAAAACCCATTGTTTCGTTAGTTTTGTCGACATCGAGGCTAATTCCGAGGACGGCGCCAGTTTACCGCCGTCAGCACTGGGCGGAGGCGCAATCCGTCAGTCGCGCGGCGTCCCGCTTGCTCGCGGTGTAGGCCGCGTCGTCGTGCGCGGTCAGCCCCGCCGTCGACGAGATGTTTATGATCGATCCGCCTCCGCTGTCGCGAATAGCTGCCGCGCAATGCTTCATTCCGAGCATTGGGCCAGTCAGATTAACCGCCAACGTTCGGCTCCAGGCTTCGAGAGTAGTATCGACAATACCTTGACGCGCGATAGTCCCGGCATTGTTGACGAGAACATGCAGCTGGCCGAAATGCGCCAGCGCCGCGGCTACGATCTCTCGCCACTGCGCCTCGTCGGCAACGTCGTGACGCAGAAACAGCGCTCTCCCGCCCTGCCGGTTGAGCTGCGTCGCCAAGCTCTCGCCCGCAACGGCGTCAATATCAGTCAGCACGACAGCCGCTTCCTCGCGCACGAACAACTCGGCTTCGGCCGTCCCTTGGCCGCCGGCAGCTCCCGTAATCAGCGCAACTTTGCCCGTCAGTCTCGCCATTACACCCTCCTTCATCAGTCCGGAGCAAACCGATCCCGATAGTCGAGGCGCAGGGCTGGGTCCTGGTCCTCTTTCCTCAAGTAGCAATTGCCGACCACGAGGACATCGATCTCGCTGCCCATAAAACAGTGAAAGGCGTCCTCGGGTGTACAGGCGATCGGCTCGCCGCGTACATTGAAGCTGGTATTCACGAGAACCGGGCAGCCGGTCAGCGCCTTAAAGCGGCTCAGCAGCGCGTGATACCGAGGGTTGGTCTCACGATGCGCGGTCTGGACCCGCGCCGAGTAATCGACATGGGTCACAGCCGGAATCTCCGAACGCGACACATTCAGCTTGTCGATGCCGAAGCGATCGCGCTCGGCGTCTGCGATCGGATGGCGGCGCCGTTCGGCCACGTCGGCGACCATCAGCATATACGGGCTGTCAACGTCCATTTCGAACCAGTCGGCGAGGTCGTCGCGCAGCACCGACGGCGCGAACGGGCGAAAGCTCTCCCGGTATTTGACTTTGAGATTCAGCGCTCGCTGCATCGTCGGGCTGCGCGCGTCGGCCAGGATCGAGCGGTTTCCGAGCGCCCGCGGACCAAATTCCATCCGACCTTGAAACCAGCCGACGGCCTTTCCGTCGGCGAGCGCTCGCGCCGTCCGATTGATGACCTCGTGGTCGCCAATCTGTTCGAACCGGGCGCCAGCAGCCGTTAGTTGGTTACGGACCTCCTCATCTCCAAACGCGGGACCGAGGTAGCTTCCCGACATTCCATCCATTTCATTGGAATGCTGGCGCGGACGATCGAGTTCGAGGTGATAGGCAGCAAGCGCCGCCCCCACCGACCCGCCAGCGTCGCCCGCTGCGGGCTGCACCCAGACATTCTCGAAGCGCCCATCGCGCAGCAACTGGCCGTTGGCGACGCAATTGAGCGCCACGCCGCCCGCCAGACAGAGGTTGCGCGCGCCGGTTTCGGCCGCCAGCGCACGGGTCAGCCGCAGCACCACCTCTTCGGTCACGCTTTGGATCGAGGCTGCGAGATCCATATGGATTTGCTCGAGGCGTTCCTGCGGCTTTCGGGGCCGAACCCCGAACAGCGAGGCGAACCGGTCGTTCGTCATACTGAGACCAGCGCAGTAGTCGAAATACGTTTGATTGAGGCGAAAACTACCGTCGTCTTTCAAATCGATCAGATGGTCGAGAATAACCTTGGTGAAGCGCGGCTCGCCATAGGGCGCGAGCCCCATCACCTTGTATTCGCCCGAATTGACGCGAAAGCCGGTGAAATCGGTAAAGGCGGAATAGAGAAGGCCGAGGGAGTGCGGGAAATGGATCTCTTTGAGCACCGTGATCTGCTTTCCGTCACCGAGCGCGGCGGAGGTCGTAGCCCATTCGCCGACGCCGTCCATCGTCAAGATGACCGCATGTTCAAATGGCGAGGGATAAAACGCGGAAGCCGCATGGCTGAGGTGGTGCTCGGAGAATAAGAGGCGGTGGTGCCAATCAAATTCGGGCGCCGCCACGCGCAGCTTTTTCTCAAGCTGTTTCCTCTGAAACAGCTTGTCTTTGAGCCAGACGGGCATTGCTGCCCGGAAAGACCGAAACCCACGAGGGGCGACCGCTAAATAGGTCGCGATCAAGCGGTGAAACTTGAGCAGGGGTTTGTCATAGAAGGCGACATAATCGATATCGATGAGCCTTATTCCAGCTTGCGCAAGGCAAAAGGCAATCGCGTTGGCCGGGTATCGGTCGTCGTATTTCTTGCGGGTGAAGCGCTCCTCCTGGGCGGCGGCTACAATACGGCCGTTTTCGACCAACGCCGCGGCGCTGTCGTGATAAAAGGCAGAAATACCCAGTATGCGCATCGATTTGCAGCCCCGTCAGCGGCGCGTGTGCGCAGTCACTCAGAATTGTCTCGTCATTGAAGTCTGCTGATCGTCGTTCGAGGTTCGGCCGATCCAGTAGCTCGAAATCGCCGGCTCGATGCGCAGCCGCAGCAAGTCACTGCCAGCCCACCGCAGGATGAGGGCAGCCGGCGTCAACACACCGAAGAACGATACGGCCATTACGGCCGAACTAACCGCCCGCGATAATGGTAGAAAGAACCATCGCCAAGGACGGCTGAGCGGCCATGACGGCTCCTTGCGATTGCTCCGCTGGGTCAACGATGGCTCTCGCGGTTGAAATTCTGGGCCAACACTGTACCGGCAAGGCCCTCAGAGATAAACTTGATCGTGACGTCGTCCTTTGGCGGGCCTTAGGCTTCTCGCGACCAATAAGAACGGCTCGGCCGCTTCTTGCAGGGAGAACAGCATGGAAACCGCGCTTCCTTACACAGGCAAAGAGTTTCTCGACAGCCTCGGCGACGGGCGGGAGGTGTGGATCTATGGTGAGCGGGTGAAGAGAATCGCCGAGCACCCTGCCTTCCGCAACACGGCGCGCATGATAGCCCGGCTCTACGATGCGCTGCATCGCGACCACACGGAGAAAAGAGCTATTCTCACCTGCCGGACCGAATGGGGCGGTTTCACTCACCGCTATTTCATGGCGCAAAGGTCGGCGGCGGAACTTGTGGCCGCCCGCAACGCGATCGCCGAGTGGTCACGCGTGACCTATGGCTGGCTCGGGCGGTCGCCCGACTATAAGGCCGCTTTTCTTGCAACGCTGGGGGCGAACGCGGAATTCTATGCTCCTTACCAGGACAACGCCCGCCGCTGGTACCGCTACTGCCAGGAGCGGGTCCCGTTTGTGAATCACGCGCTCGTCCAGCCGCCGGTCGACCGGAATATGGCGCCGGGCGCACCGGGCGGGCCGACCGATGTTTACGCCCACGTCACCAAGGAGACCGACGCCGGGGTTCACGTCACCGGCGCCAAGGTCGTTGCCACCGGATCGGTGCTGACGCATTTCACCTTTGTCGGGCATGTCGGGCTGTTGCCCGTCCAGGACAAGAATTTCGCGGTCGTCTTTCTCGTTCCGACGAATGCGCCGGGCGTCAAATTCATCTGCCGCGTCTCGAACGAGCAACGCGCCGCAGTGCTCGGCACGCCGTTCGATTATCCGCTGTCGAGCCGCCTCGATGAAAATGATGCGATCTTCATCATGGACGACGTTTTCATTCCTTGGGAGAACGTCTTCGTCTATGGCGACATCGACAAAGCCAACAACTTTTTCCCGCGCAGCGGTTTCGTGCCGCGCTTTCAATTGCATGGCTGCACCCGCCTGGCGGTAAAGCTGGATTTCATCACCGGGCTGCTGATCAAGGCGACGGAAACCGCCGGAACCCGCGGGTTTCGGGGCGTGGAGGCCAATATCGGCGAGGTGATCACCTGGCGCAACGCGATGTGGGCATTGTCCGACGCGATGGCCAAGAGCCCCGATCCGTGGACCGACGGCTTTGTTCTCCCCAGCTCGGAGGCAGGCGCCGCTTACCACGTCCTCGGCCCGGAGGCGTATGTGCAAGTCCGGCATCAAATCGAAAAGACGGTCGCCAGCAGCCTCATCTACCTCAACTCGCACGTCAGCGACTTCAAGGTTCCCGAGTTGCGCCAGTATCTCGACCGCTATGTGCGCGGCTCGGGCGGCGTCTCGGCGGTCGAGCGGGTCAAGCTGATGAAGCTGTTGTGGGATGCGATCGGCACGGAGTTCGGCGCCCGCCACGAGCTTTATGAGATCAACTACTCCGGCAGTCATGAAGAGATCCGCCGCTTCGCGCTGTTGGGCGCTGTCGCGTCGGGCCAATACGAGCGCTGGAAGAGCTTCGCGGACAGCTGCATGAGAGAATATGACCTCGACGGCTGGACTGTTCCCGACCTCGTCAACCCCGACGACGTCAGTGTGATTCGCTAGTATTGCTGCTTCGGCGATGGATCTGGAGCTGCTGCTGCTCGGGGACGTTCCGGTCTCACGGCTGATCGAACGTGCCAAGCTCGCCGAAGCGAACGGATATTCTGCCGTCTGGCTCGCCGATGAGCGCTTTTATCGCGAGACCTACACCTCTCTCGGCCAAATCGCCGCGCACACCTCGCGGGTGAGGCTGGGGCCCTGCGTCACCGATCCCTTTACGCGGCATCCGGCGCTCACGGCCGCGGCTATCGCCACGCTCGACGAGATTTCCGGTGGCCGGGCAATTCTCGGCATCGGCGCCGGGATTTCCGGGTTTGCGGAGATGGGTATCGAGCGGCGCCAACCCGCGCGAGCAATTCGCGAGGCGATCGTGCTGATCCGCGCGCTATTGCGCGGCGAGACAGTGGATTTCAACGGCGAGCTCGTTAGCCTTAGTAACGGCCGGCTGAACTTTTCGCCGCTGCGCCCGAGAATCCCGATCTACGTCGCGAGCAATGGCCGGCTCGGCCAGCGTGCTGCAGCGGAGCTGGCCGAAGGCGTCATAATGGAGGCCTGTGGTTCGGTGGCGGAGGTCGGCGCATTTCGTGCCGCAGTAACTGCCGCTGCGGTTAACGTGGGCGGTGATCCCCAAATGCTCCGTGTGATCGGCCGGCTCAACGCGTGCGTCGCCACGGATGGACGGCTTGCGCGCGAGGCTGTTCGTCCAACGGTTGCCCGCTATCTCGGCGCCGGCAGGTTGAGGGGGCGCACCACCGAAGCGCAGGGGCTCATGTTACCGGCGGAGGCGATAGCGCGCGTCGCCGGCGCACCCTACGCAGCGGGTGTGACGCCGTACTTGCCACTGCTGCCGCTGATCATGGACCGCCATGTCGACGCGTTCGCATTGGCCGGCACTGTCGAAGAAGTCGTCGAGCACGCTAGCGCGCTGCACGCGGCAGGCGCCAACGCGGTGATTGCAAGGCCCTTTGCCGCCGAGGGCAAGACGGTGGAGGAAACCATCGTCAGGCTCGGCTCGGAGGTTTGGCCGAGAGTAATCTCAGCTCGTACGACGTAGACCGGATCTCGGCATTCCCGCCCGCAAGGTGCACAACTTTTGAGCTTATGCTGCAAAGCCGTTCAATCCTGGTAGCATTGGAGCAGACCCACTTATCGTTGTCGCCTTAGAAAAGGCGAAGTCACTCGGTAAGATTAGATCCATCTCTCGGATCTATCATTCGTGAAAATCACGATGTTTTTCTTGTTTATTGTGTTTTGGTTCTGGGTCGTTATGGCGCTAAACGGCGGCTTCGCGGCGAATTCCCGTAATTCCCGGTTCAGCCGAATTAATTCCCGATTTGTTTTTCTATCGCAATACCCTGGAAAATACCGCTGTTTAGCAAGGGCTTATCTGTCGTTGCTGTTTCGCTAATTTGCGCTAGCTACGGGTTAGCTACAATAGCAGCGCCCGGCCGAGGGTGCGACAGCGCGCCGCAACCGCGGGTCTATCCCTGCCACACCCGACGCTTTTGACCGATCGTCTGTTTTTAGCAGGCTGCGACCTGACCATTCCTCTCTCGCTTCCCCAATCCCCAACGTCGACAGTTTTGCGCGCGCACGCGCGCGCATAAGCCGCCCTTTCCACGAACTACCCAACGTGCTGATCACTCCCCATAGCTCGAGCGGCACCGAGGCGACCGCCGAACACCGCTGGAGCGTCGTGACCGCCAATCTCGACAGTTTCGCGCGCGGCGAGCCGCTCGAAAATGTGGTGCTCCAGACCTGATGGCCTGCCAGTTCATCACCTTGCCCGTGCCTGCGTACGCGATCAGGCCCCCATTCAAGAGCCGGGCCCCTTACGCTCTGCCAGCCCCGCAGGGAAAAGGCAACCTAGCCGTTCCCCGGCGATTGTGTCCTGGAGCTCGACACCCGACGCCGCGATCATTGGCGCACAACAATTGCGGTGTCGCATGCCTGCCCTCCTATACAGAGACGCGATACAAGAGCAGCGCTGCTCGGCAGAACGGCAAGCTGCCATTCCTGGCACACATCGAGAGGATGTTTTACTTCCCCGCCGCGGATCTCTTTGGCGCTGCCGATCTCTTGCGAGGAGCCCTCTTGGGCCCGTTGAGGGCGTCCTTGACGGCCTTCCCAGCGCGGAATCGCACTGCCTTGCTGGCTGCAATTTTGATCGCCTCTCCGCTTTGTGGGTTGCGCCCCTGGCGCGCGGACCGTGCCGCCACATCGAAAGTGCCGAGGCCGGAGACACGGACCGCCTCTCCAGCTATGAGCGAATCGATAATGGCGTTTACGACCGCCTTCACGGGGTGCCCCGCCGCCGCTTGGTTTAGCTCAGTCGCTCGCGCGACTTTTTCGATCAGTTCGGATTGGTTCATTACCCCAGCTCTCATTCTGCTGTTATTAGATCTCGACTCCAGAAGAAGGCGGCCCGATTGCGCTGCTCTTGTCAAATTTCACTCACTAGTGGTGTGTAACGCGTAAAAAGGTAGTACGATCGTGTTCATGAAGAGCAGGATCGGACTGACAGAAGCAGAACAGATGGAGCTGAACCAGCGGGCGGCGAGCCGCAGCGGTCGGGCGG
>Ga0126381_100000939_pt1 | contig 31735 bp, 27 predicted proteins | sample PanSoiMetPlot_28_FD_96465 | JGI IMG/M metagenome (GOLD analysis project Ga0126381, IMG submission 96465) | Tropical forest soil microbial communities from Panama - MetaG Plot_28 | ecosystem: Environmental > Terrestrial > Soil > Tropical forest > Bulk soil | place: Panama | collected 2016-02-17 | reverse complement strand
CATATCCGAGTGGATGTTCAGGCCGAGGTTGGTCAGGTTGTAGAAGTGCTCGCTCGCAACGAGCCAAACAATCTCGCAGATCTGCCGTTCAGAGTAGTGCTTGCGCAGCCGCTCAAACGTCTCTGGGGCAACCTTCCTGTCCCGCGTCAACTCGGTCACGTAGTCCAGCGCCGCCCGCTCGGCATCGCTGAACAGCGGGCTGGTGCGGTACTCGCTGAGCGCATCGAACTTCGCTTCGTTCATGCGCGCTTTCACGACGAAAGCGCGCCCGATATCCATGCAGAACTCGCAGATGTTAATGTGCGACACCAGTTCGCGGATCAGCATCGCCGTCTCCGCCCGCAGTTCCAGCTTTTTGTCGAGCTTGGCGATCTTTCCGACGAACATGCCGAACGCTGCGGGCATCCGCGCGTAAACCACCTTTATTGGCGTTGGCACCTTGCCGAACTGCCGCCGGACCATTGCATACGCCATCTTGATTGCCAGCCCTCGCGGCTGTTCTACGGGCGCAAGATATGTGTCCATGTTTTGACCTCCCACGCATTCAGTTCCTGCCTGATTCCCCCACGTGCCTGCAGGCCCTGTTGAAATGACGCATCAGCATCTGTAGATTCGACAAATCCCAGTGCATTTTTGGTGCAAGAATTCCGATGCTATCCGTTCGACGATTACGGGAACTTTTGTGAGTGTCCCGGGGTCCAACGCAGTAGCTCTAGTGTTGCTGTTTGCTGTGTCCGTTTTGCCCTGGCTGCCTCTGCGCAGCCCTGAGGAGGATCGATGCGTCTCTGGGTCATCACAGTTTGTTTTGCTTTCAGCGCCAACATTCTTCATGGTCAAACCACCATCACCGCCAAACCTCAGCGGTCCGTGTCTAAGGCACTGGCCGCAACGCTGGTAGCGCCCAAGGCCGCAGTGCCGGCTGCTTCTCAAGTGCTCAAGGATTTGCCTGTTCGTAAGGTCGTGCTCTACAAGAACGGGGTCGGCTACTTTGAACATGCCGGAACGGTCAGCGGCGATCAGCGCGTCTCGATCGATTTCACTTCGCCGCAGCTCAACGATGTGTTGCAGTCGCTCACCGTGCTCGACGAAGGTGGTGGCCGCATCGCCGGTGTCAACTACAACTCGACGACGCCGCTTACCGAGCAGCTCAAGACGCTATCCCTCGGCATGGGAGACGACCCAACCTCGACCGAGCTGTTCGGCGCGTTGCGAGGCCAGCGGGTTGAGGTCACAGGTGGCCCCGGTGGTCCGATTTCAGGCCGGCTGATGTCGATCGAGTCGCGCACTCAGAAGATCGGTTCAGACGAGAATGCGCAATCGATCGAGAAGTTCTATCTCACGCTCGTTGCGGGCTCCGGTGCAGTGCGCGTCGTTGAACTCACGCCGACCCTCAGCGTGCGCCCGGTCGATCCCAATCTGCAGGGGCAGCTCGACCGCTATCTCGAACTGCTCTCCACGACGCACTCCACCGGCCTGCGGCATCTCACGCTCAGTGCGCTCGGCCAGGGACAACGTGAACTCCGCGTGAGCTACATCAGCGAAGTGCCGGTCTGGAAATCGACTTATCGTCTCGTCTTTCCGCGAGAGGCCAACGGAACCGCGACCATGCAGGGTTGGGCCGTGGTCGACAACACGGTCGGCGCCGACTGGGATAATGTTCAGCTGTCGCTCGTAGCCGGTGCGCCGCAGAGCTTCATCCAGCCGCTCTCGCAGCCGCTCTACGCGCGACGCCCCGAGATTCCGATCGCGACCGAGGCGCAACTGACTCCGCAGACACACGAGGCGGCGGAGTTCGATAGGATGCAACTGGCCGCGAAACTCTATGCGCCGCCTCCGCCGGTATCTCCAAACCAGAACATGGCGCGCCAGCAGCTCAAAGCCGGTATCAGCAACCAGTCCGGACAAAACCAAACGGTGCAATCATTGCCACTCAATAGCCGCGACGCCACCGAACAAGTTGTTGTTTCGGGGGGCCGTCTGGATTACGGCGCAATCAGCGGCATTTACCGCGCCAGTGACGCCATCGCTGAAGGCGACGTTTCCACCAACGCCTTCGATGATTTCTTTGAGTACTCGCCCACCCAGCCGGTTACGATCCACAAGAACGAATCGGCGATGGTGCCGATTCTCCAGCAGGAACTGCCTGCCGAGCATGTCACGCTCTGGAGCAGCCGCGATCCGCGCCCGCTTCGCGCCGTCTGGCTCGAAAACAAGTCGAAGCTCACGCTCGATACCGGCAGCTTTTCCATCTTCGAGAGCGGGGAATTCGCCGGCGAGGGCCTGCTCGATCCGATCCATCCCGGCGAGCGCCGGCTGCTCTCCTATGCAGCCGACCAGGCAATGCGGGTCAAGATTACCGATCAGAAATCGACCCGCACCCTGCACCATCTGCAGATCCGCAAGGGGCTGGTCGTCGAGCGATACTTGGACGTTGCCTCGATCACTTACTCTGCGACGAACTCCGCCGATGAGGATCGCGTTGCTCTCCTTGAGCATCCCCGCCGCGCCAATGGCTGGTCTCTCGATGACGATGTCAAGGCCGCCGAAACTACTCCGGATCTGTACCGGTTCCGCTTAGCCATCGAGCCGCATTCGACGAGGAAAATCGAAGTCCGTGAGCGCGGACCCGAGTACACCACGGTCAACATCGATCCCAACCAGAACACCAACGCTTACCTGCTTGAGCTGGTCAAGCGCGTGCCCGATGCAGAAGCTCAGCTGAAGCCAGTTCTCGATGCGCAGGCGAAACTGGCCGACCTGGATCAGGCTCTCTCCAAATCGAAGCAGCAGGAAGAGACCGCCGCCGCCGACGAGGCCCGTTGCCGCGAGAACCTCACTGCGCTTAAAGGAAACGAAGCTGCGCGACGCTTTGTGGATGAATTGAACCGCGCCGAAGATCTGCTGCAGTCCACACGCAAACACACCGCCGATCTTGAGCAGCAGAAGACCGCCGCCGTGGAAGACCTTCGCGCCCGAATCAACGCTCTCAACTATGACTGGGACGTGAGAGTTGGCCAGTAGTTAGTTGTCCGTCGTCAGTTTTCAGTAGCTGAAGACTGAAGACCAGCAACTCCAACTGCGACCGATTGCATAAGTGCTAGGCGCGTGTTGCAACGTGCCCTCAGGGGCTATAAAGCCCTGCCGCTTATGGAGCTTTTGCGACACGGCTGAAGCCGTGCCCTTTCAAAAGGGGGTAAATGCAACCAGTTCCAAGAACTCCGAACTACTTGGGCCTGTCCACGCCCTGCTTCTTCCCCGGCTGGCCCTTCTTCTGCGCGTTCTGATTGGCGTCGCCCTTGTGCTTCTTGTTGTGGTGAGCGATGGCTTTCGCAACCTCTTCCGGTGTCAGCCTGCTGTGGTCCTCATTGTGCAGAACGTCTTTTTCGATTGCGGGGTCTGGTTTCTTCGTCTCCATTCAAATCCTCCTCGGGTTGGCGGGAGGCTTCGTCTCCGATCTGCTCGCTCTGTTGCCGATCTCCGAGACAAGCTCCCGTCGATCCTCTTGCAGTGGATCCGTTGAATTCCGCGAAATCGCATCGGGCCGAAGAGCGGTTTTTCCTGCCCTGGTCCGGCCGTTTCACCTAAGGATAGTCCTCTCGGCGAGCGGCGTGTAGCCCGCTATCCGGATCACTTGGCTCTTTCATATGGATCGGGCCCGAATCGACACCAAAAGAAAACCCGCGCGAAGACCGCGCGGGCTGATCGTCAACAGTACGAAGGACTAGTAGATGATCTTCAGCGCAAACTGGAAGATTCGTGGTTCGAAGGTGCTCGTGATCTGACCGCCACCGGTTGGATTGCCTGTGAACTGAGAGGGGCTGGGCGTGGCGCCGGTTGAAAGGGTTACACCCGGGTTGATCGTTCCCTGTGAGCCGCTGATGTTCCCGGGCAGGTAGAAGTTCGTATGGTTGAAGACGTTGTAGGCCTCGGCACGAAACTCGATCTTCATGGTCTCGAGGGGCGTATTGAAACGCTTGTTGAGGGCGAGATCGGTTTCGTTGAACGAAGGCGTGCGGCCTGGGTTCCGTGAAGCGTTGCCGAAGGGATTTAGCACGTTGCCTGAGGCGTCCTTGAAAGGCGGGATTGCGAAGGCAGCGAAGTTGACGAAGTTGACGTAGCCGGTGTTGGCAGCGCGGTTCTTTACCCCGCGCGTGATTTTCTGTCCCGGCAGAACATCGGGGCGGTATTCGTTTGCGCCGCGATACGTTGCCGATATCTGCGGCGACACCTGCTGAGTGGCGTTTGGCGAGTAAGTCAGATTAAACGGCGTGCCGGCTTGTGCGGTGTTGATGGCGCTGACCTGCCACCCGCCGATCAAACTATCGAGCAGCCCGTTGGCGCTTGAAGCAAACCTCCGGCCGTGTCCGAACGGCACTTCGTAAACCAGGCTGGTCACGTTCGCCACAGGCAGGTTGTAATCCGACTGCGCGTAGTCCGCCCTGAGATCGAGGCCATTCTGCGCCGACGGTGTATTACCTTCAAGAGATGCTGATGCATTGTCCAGCGAGTGTTCCCACGTGAACGAGTTCAGCAGTGTCAATCCAGCCACAAAGCGCTGCTCGTACCGTACCTGCAGTGCGTTGTAGTTCGAGTAGAACTCGTTCAGGGCCGTGGTGATGTCGCTGGGCCAGTTGCTGTACGCTCTCTGGACATTGGTCGTGCCGAGGGTGGAGAGAACTCGTTGGTTTGCGTTGATAAAGCCTTCCAGATGAAGTCCGTGGTTGCCGACATAGGCAACGTCGAGAAGGGCGTTCTTCGTCAACTGCCGCTGAACGCTTAGGAAATAGTTCTCGACGTAGCTGTCTTTTCTGTCCTTCGGCACCCAGGTGATATTGTCGGTGGCCGGGTTGAACGTAGTCACCAAACCAGTCGGGAATCCCTGGTCGGAAGTGACGTAGCAACTTGGAGTAGTCGAGCCAACCTGGATGATTTGCGCCGGGACTGGGTTGCAGTGGTTTGTGGTATTGGGAGTAGGCTGGACAACCGCGGCAAACTGAGCTTGCGGGGCATTGATACCGGTGATGTCGCCCGATCCGGCGCGCGTATAGTGCACGTAGCCGGTGCCAAAGCCGCCGCGGACAGCGGTGTTCGGCGTGACCGCATAGGCGAACCCGATGCGGGGAGAGAAGTCAGTAAAGTCGGGGTTGACCAGGGTCTTGCCGTAGGTTCCGCCGTGACTGACCGGCGTAATGCCGTTCCCCTCTACCGCACCTGGAGATAGGGTCAGCACGGTTTGCGTTGTGGGATCGAAGTTGGAGATGTAGTTCTTCTGCTCCGAGAAAGGCGAGCCGTACTCCCAGCGCATGCCGAGGTTCAACGTGAGATTTGGAAGGACCTTCCAGTCGTCTTGAGCATAGGCGCTGTCCATTGACTGGCGCAGGTGAACCACGAAATAGTTGGCCAGCTGATAACTACTGGTGAGACCGAAAAGGAAGTCAGCCCAGTAGTTGTCTGCAACCTTGGAGGAGGTCGTAGCGCTGTAGCCGCCGCTGTACGTCCAGGATCCATAGAGCGGATTGTTGTCGTTTACGGCCATCCAGATGTGCTCATACTCGTAGCCGAACTTGAGTGAGTGTTTTCCCTTGACCCATGTGTAATTCACCTTGGGGTCGAGGAGGGCAGGGTCTTGCCACTGCGGATTTGTGCTCTGGCGTCCAAACGTCGTGAAGTTGCTGATGGATACCTGGGGCAGACCGCCCGCAATTCCAGCCGGCACGGTTTGAAGGCCAGGGATCGAGAAGGCGTTTTGACCGATCGACAGAGTGTACTTTCCGGCCTTGGTTCGCGAGAGCCCGAGGCGCGCATCGAGGATCTTGTCGGCGCCAAAAAGGTGCGTGTAGCCGAGAGCGATCTGCTGGTCGAGAATGCGGATCTTGCCGTTGGCCGTACTGTCAAGAGGCAACGGAATGACAGGGTAATTGACGCCAGTTTCCTTGCGATCGCTGATGCGGAGGAACCATGAGCTGTTGGGGTTCTGTTGATAGTCGAGACGAAGATTGCCCTTGTCCGAGTTGTCGGTGAATGGGACTTCTTTGGCGTAGTCGTTGGAGTTGAGGCCAGTTGTACTGACGCCTGAGATGGGCAACGTGCTCATAAACGGCTTGTAGCCATTGATGATTTGAGCCGAAAGCGGGTTGATGTCGGAGGCCGGAATCGCAGTTCCCTTGGGATAGATTTTGCCTGTGAGCGGATTCTTGACATCAACGACAAGGATTCCGTTGAGCTCGTTCTGGGTGGGCAGCGTGTACACATACAGCGGCTTCAGTGTCTGGCGGAAACCCTCATAGTCCAGGAAGAAGAAGAGCTTGTTCTTAAGGATGGGCCCGCCGAAGTTCATGCCGAACTGGTTGCGATTGAAGGCAGGCTTCTGAAACGGAACGCTTGTCCCGGTGCTTCCCACAAGCGTGGGTTTGAAGAAGCCCGCGGCGTTCAGATCGGTATTGCGCAGAAACTCGTACAACGTCGCGTGATAGTTGTTCGTGCCGCTCGCCGAAGCTACGTTGATTGTTGCGCCGGAGGACCGCCCGTATTCCGCGCTTTCGTTGTTGGTCACCACGTTGAACTGTGCAACCGAATCCGGCGCGATGGCGATGATCTGGTTGTCGAATCCCTGGTTGCTTTCGCCGTACGCATTGTTGTCCATGCCGTCCAGCAGAAAGTTGTTAAACATGCTGCGCTGGCCGTTGACGTTGTACGCACCCTGCCGCACCAGACTGCTGATGGAACTTGTTGTGGCCGCTGTCGGCGCCTGCCGCGATCCGGTCACGAGCGCCAGCAGGTCGGAGAAGTTGCGGCTCACCAGCGGCAGTGCTGCCGTCTGGTAGCCCGAAATCGTCTGCCCCCGCTCGCTGGTCTCCGTTTCCAGCTGGAGTGCGACATCACTCACTTCGACCGTGGTCGCGTTTGCTGGCCCCACGGTCAGTGTCAGATCGATGTGCTGACGCGCACCAATCGAGATAGAAATGTTCTGTGCTTCTGCCGGAGCAAATCCAGGCGCCTCCGCCTTGACGCTGTAGATGCCCACGCGCATCGAAGGAACTTCGTATTCCCCCGAAGCAGTTGCGGTAACTTTCGTGACAATGGCGGTGCCGAGGTTCGTGACAGACACACTCGCGCCGCCAACCACGGCGCCCGTTGCGTCGTGAATGGTGCCTACCAGGCTTCCATTCTCATACTGCGCTTTGCCTTGCAACTGACAGAGTGCAATCAATAGGCCAACCACAAAAGTGATTCTTAAGGGGATAATTCTCATGATGGGCCGAGCGTACCGGCCCTATGTCATACGTTTGTAAAGCAGAGGTAAAAGGCAGATGAATTGGGACGGCCTGATCATGTGGAAAACCTGTCATTTCACGAAGTTATCGGACATCTGGAAGTTCGTAACTGCCGGCTGGCTACCGTACACTTGAGATGAAAAAGCGAGTTACTGTCGAAGCCAGTGCCCGCGTGTTTCCCCGGAATACCAGAGGTCACAGCATGAAGAAGATCGGCGTCCTGTTCGGCATGGAAAACAGTTTTCCAGGCGCGCTCGTGGCGCACATCAACGCACACAACATCGACGGCATTCACGCCGAATTTGTCGAAACCGGCTCCGTCCAGCTCGATAAACCCGCGCCTTATGCCGTCATCGTCGACCGCATCTCTCACGACATCCCTTTCTATCGCGCCTATCTCAAGCACGCCGCTCTCAACGGCACCGTCATTATCAACAATCCGTTCTGGTGGTCGGCCGACGACAAGTTCTTCAATTACGCTCTAGCAGCAAAACTCGGTGTCGCCGTGCCGCCCACCGTCATCCTGCCCCACAAGAAGCACCCCGAGGGGACGACGGAGCGCTCGATGCGGAACCTCGAATACCCGCTCAACTGGGAGGCGGTTTTCGACTATGTGGGCGAGCATGGATTCATGAAGCCTGTCGACGGCGGCGGCTGGCGCGACGTCTATCACATCCACAACCGGCCTGAGTTCTTTCACGCCTACGACCAGTCGCGTGACCTGTGCATGATGTTTCAGCGCGCGGTTAACTTCAATGAGTACTTCCGCTGCTACGTCGTCGGCCAGAGCAATGTCCACATCATGCCTTATGATCCGCGCAAGCCGCATCACGAACGCTACGTGCAGAACCCGCCCGCTTACGACCCGAAGCTGCTGGAGCGCGTGGAAAAGGATGCACTCACGCTGTGCCGCGCTCTCGGCTACGACCTCAACACGGTCGAGTTCGCTGTCGAAAACGGCATCCCTTACGCGATCGACTTCATGAATCCCGCGCCGGATGCCGATCTGAACTCCGTCGGACAGGCAAATTTTGACTGGATTGTCCGCGAAGTCGCCGATCTCGCCATCGGGAAGTGCAAATTAGCGCCGGAGGTGCCCGGCCTCCGCTGGTCGAGTTTCCTCGCTGGCGCTCCAGCTGCTAGGGCAACGAAATCAGCGACGAAAAAGACGCCTGCGAAGAAATCCGCGTCCAAGAAGAACCCAGTGAAGAAATCAGCTAAGGATGCGGCCAAAGCACCACCCGAACCCGATGAGCCCACGGGTTGATGTCAGTTCCTGGCTTGCAAAGAGCGATCGCAGGACTGGTTGTCATCCTAACGGAGTCGCCGCTGCGACCGTTTCGCTTCGGACGTGCGCAAGCCCCAGAGCGTGGTACAACTGCGAGCCATTGCAACTGTCGCAATTGACAGTTGCACTACGACTTTTGGGGCGTTGGTGAGGTAACGGATGCCCGGCTACTCTACGAGCATCAGGCCAAATTAGAGGAAGCCAATCGCACATGGAGGCCCGCCTAAATCGGCGGGCTTCTAAGTTCCGGTTGCCGACAATACCAGGAATTGCGAAATCATCCTTTGCGCTGGCTTGAGGCGTACCTCTCGCGGAAGGACACGAGAAGGCCCGTGTCGTCGATACGGACCTTACAGGTGCAGATTGTGCCAAATCAACGACCAGGTCCTCATCTGAGGATTGAGTGTGATCGATGATGTCTTAACCTTCAAGACAAACCGTATATGAGCGGAATTGATGTCGGCCACGCGCCTGAAGGACTGTGTCTTCGACTGCTCTTGTCTTCGCTGAACTCTAGGCTGATTCCGCTTCGATTTGATCGCATCACTACTTTTGGAAGTTCCGAGGATTAATTCATGAAACTTGTCTTTGCCTTGATGCTCGTTCTATTCCTTGCCGCCGCAGCCAGTGCCACAGCCCAGGGAGGCGGGGCCAAATACGAAAACTTTAGTATCCCTGGCGCTTTGACGGCTCCGCTCTCCGGGTCCTACGCCCTCCCGGGTACGCTTGTTCAGGACCTGAACGATGGTGGACAGGTCGTCGGCTACTACACTGCCAACTCGAGCGTTCCTACCCGTGGCTTCGAGAGAAATTCCAATGGAAAGATCGCGCTGCTGGACGACCCGGGCGCGGGTACGCCTATTAGCGGGGGAGCGAGTACTCCTGCCGGGACCACACCGAGTGCCATCAATATTTCTGGCGTCATTGTGGGTTCATTCGCAACTTCTGTTCCCGTTAACGAGGCCTTCCTGCTAAAGCCACAGGGAACGTTCGCCAACTTTTTTGCCCCGGCAGGCAGCTATTACACCCAGGCGTTCTCGATCAACTCAGCGGGGACAATCACCGGGCGCACCGGTATTCTGGGCCCCAACTACCTTGGCGTTACTTACGGTTTCATCCTGGGGCCCAATGGCCAGACCATCACATTTCAATCTCCCAGTGCTTCAACTTCCGGGTTCCTAAATGGGACAACGTCACTCAGCATCAATCGGTCGGGCGACACCACCGGCTATTACTACGACGCGAACTACATCGCCCACTCCTACATTCGGTCGGCTGATGGGACCTTCACCGAATTTGAGGTGCCGGGTGCAGGTACAAATTCATACACCGGTGCGTGGCCGATCATGATCGACGATTCCGGAAACGTAATCGGATTCTATTACGACAACGCCTTCACATCGCATCCGTATATTCGGCTGGCCGATGGATCATTCACGCAAATCACTCTCCCGCCAGGAATGAATACGCAGGTGTTTGTGAACTGGGTTAATCGCAACGGTGACTTCACAGGAACCTACACGGATGCCAATGGCGCATTTCACAATTACGTAAGCCTGAAAAACGGACATTTCCTGTTCTTCACGGACCCTGAAGCGGGGACCTCTGCGATGCAGGGCACTGTGCCCGTGCGCATCAACAATGCGGGCCAAGTTGCCGGTTACTATATTGACGCCAACAACGTATATCATGGTTTTTTGTGGACAATCGGTGATTAACTGCTAACCCAACTCCGACTGCGATGGTACACATCGTCGCAGTTGGAGTGACTCTCGTTTTCGGACCTTTGGTCCAGTTCATGGCGAGATTCGTCAAAGTTCCGGTTTGCCGACAATCCGCCGAGAACTGCTATTTCTTCCGCGAACGACGCCAATCCCAAACGAACCCTGCTACGAAAGCAGCAGGCAGCAACCACATCACGGGATATTTGACCCCGACCACAGCTCCCCCTCCCGGATGCGCCCTCGCCCAGAAGAACTGGATGTAGATCCGAAGAGCGGTCAGGAACAATACGACCGAGAACAAAGCGAGGCCGAAGCCAACTAGCGTGCTGCGCAACAGTCGAATGAGCACCTTCTTACAAGACCTCCGCTTCGGTCATCATAGGACCGACCTCGCGATGACATCGTCGGCTTCTGTCAAGACCCTTTGGCGCACAAGATTCCTGAGGTGGGCGGGACGGGGTCAAGGGCGCCGTTCTTTGGCGTTCATCTTGACCCTTGACCCCGTCCCGCCCACTGCGACAATCTACCTGGGAACAAAGCTCAGATGTTTTTTCTGAGCTTTGTTCCATATCAGAAAACCGTCCTGCATGGCTAAGCGACCCAAGCTCGCACGTTAAAACCGTTCAGGTTCCACCAACCATGTATTCGGCCTGGTAAAGCTCCATGATTTCTTGTTCAAACTCTCTCCATCTGGCGAGAGAGGCGGGGTAATCAGTTTGTCGGCCTGAGACTGCGCCTACCGGAAGTTACGGACTGCCCCGCATGCGAACCGCGCTCCATAATCTGCTGGTAGTTCTGCCCGGAGCGCAACATCCAATACAGACGAACCGCCAATTTGTGGGCGATGGCCACCTTGGCCACACCGTGATGCTTGTTCTTCGACGGCCGCACATACTGCCGGTGCCAACAATGGAAGCTCAACAAAATGAAACGGCCAGTCATAACGACTGGCCATATGAGAGTTGGGCGACCGATGCCGGTCGCCCAATGCTTCCTGTTTGCTAGTGCTGATCGACGTGCGCCTGGATATTCCCGTGAAGAATGAAGGTCAGCGGGGCGTTCAGCACAATATTGGCTGGAATTGCGCACTTGTTAGGATTGGCCGGGTCGGTTAGACAGACTACAAAGGCTGATTCGTCTACCCCGGCCCCCGGCTCGCCATGGTCGATCAACGTGAACACAACGGTATAACCTTCCGCGCCGTTGAAGTCACCGGTGCCTGTGCCCTGAATCCTGTTCACCGGCGCGTGGGGCGGATTCGGAGGAGGAGGAACGAGATCGCAGAACGCGGACGTGATCGTGTCCATGTGGAAGTGGTTGTTTGGATCCCAATTGAGCTCAATATTCTCATGCTTGGGGTTCATATCACACTCGACCTCAAAACCCTTGGAAAGGGTAACAGTGTCCGTGCCCGATGGAAGCGGCAGAATCACATCCTGCTGTTGTCCACCTCCGGTGAAGCGACCCGTTCCAGATGGCGGTGGCGGGCCTGGACAGGTGGGGATTGTGACCACCTGCGAAGCGGCATCACTGTCGCTGTTTTCACCCCCGGGGTAGCCGTCGCCCCAGGTGGCGTCCGCGAGCGCCGACACGGTGACCATATCACCAGGAGCGAGGCCTCCCGGTGCGGGCGCCGAGCCCGAAAAGGTGTCGGTCGGGTCGACAAAGGACCCGGTGAATGCGGGCGGCGTATCGAACTCATTGAACAGGACATCGACCTCGGCGTTCTCGCCCTCGAGACCGGGACCATCTACCGCCCATGAAGTTACCGTGAAGGTGATGTTCACGCTTCCGTCGGCGTTGCAAACTGCACTTGCTGACTGCACGATAGGGTGATGGGCGAAAGCTGGTTTTGCAGCGAGGCAAAGGAAGCTGAGAGCCGCTATCGCCAACAGGAACGGCAATGACGGACGTTTGAGCGTTGAACGCTTGAGGCTACAGATGGTGGGGAGAAATGTGCTCTTCATGCATAATCCTTTCTTTCCGCAAAGCGCGTTCGGCTGATTTCTCGCTCTCAAGTTTCAAATGAGCGAGGCAGCCGTCGGCTGGCGGCAGGTTCTCGAAGAACGAGTCGAATTTTTCTGGGGTTGGAGAGTCCGGTCATCGCGTACCTCTGGACCGGCCCAAAAACCGTAGCGCGGGCTCGAATCGCGTGTCAACGAGAATTCGGTTCTCTTTCGGGAAACTCAGGTAAGGGCTCGGTGGTTACCCGCGCCTGCCAGAAGGGAGCATAAAGCACAAGGGCCATCCCGTCGTTGCGGGATGTCCCTTGATCACATATGCGCTGGGAACGCGAACGAATCGAATGCTTCCACTATGAAGATGGCGTGAACGGTTGGCTTTCGCCATCTCTATCGAAATAGTTCCCGAGTTACGCATGGGTCTGCGACCCACCCATATGGATGAAAATCGGGCGCTTCAACGACGATTTTCGACGGAGTGACCGGCAAACCGGAAATTACGCGCTCGGGACGTGCGTATCAGTATTTGGATTGTCGAGTGTTGCTCCAAACGATCTGACACGCCCCAACAATCAGCACGAGAGCGCCGTAGAATGCCCAGTGTTGGTCGCCCTGCATGAAACTCCGGCTGAGAGATCCCCATGCAAGATTCAGCCCCTGCAGAATCCATATCCCTCCCATCAGAACCATCAAGGCACCGATAGAGCTGCTTACCACTCGCATTACCGCGTTGAACACACGACGCATCGTTCACCTCACCCAGAACCGGCTTCGAGTGTATTACGAGCAAACCGGGAGTTCGATTGTCGCGGAAGAATCGTCAAAGTTCTTCACAAGGCGGAATCCTTTTCCACCAATGAATGCTGAAAATAAAGGGGATTGTTGATGGTTACAATATTCCGTGAGAAGGCGTAATCGCCTAAGCTACTTTACGAAACGTCAGATTGTACCGGTACAGCCCGGTGAGCGGATGGTGGCCCGGCTTCAGGGGAGGGACGCCGTGAAAACGCATCCGCGAGGGGCCTCCCCAGACAATCACATCACCATGCTCCAGCAGAATCCGTTTGATTGGGTCCGTCCGTTGAAGACCGCCAAGCAGAAAGATGCACTCGAGCCCAAACGAAACGGAGACGATCGGCTGGTAGAGATCGAACTCATGCCGATCCTGGTGCAGCCCGAGCTTAGTGCCTGCCTGGTAGCGGTTGATGTGGCATGCGTCCGGTCGAAATTGCGGAAACCCCGCACGCACTGCAGAGCGAGCCGCGAAGTCTACAAGAATTCGGGGCATGAGAGGCCACATCTTCCTGCCGCTAGAACTCTGCGGAGCCGAACGGCCTTCCCCATCCATCAAGGCCGGTTGGCGGGGCGACCAGCGCCGCCGGAACGCTTCGGGCGTCCCGCAGTCCGACACCATTACCTGCATCGGCAAGCCGCTAGGTGTAGTGGCGTGACGCAACGGCGCCTCCGCCAGGATGCCCTCGAGTGCCCTTAAGAACTCAACATCCTGCTCCAGTGCCAGGCCCCTCATCAGGACTGCGCCCGGGTAGATCTCCTCATGCGTCGGTTCTGCAGCAAGGTGGGAAAAGAGATTCATCGCCCTCGTCAGATAGTACCCAAAAAGCGAAGAAAAGGCGAATATATCGCCGGACGCTAGAGCTTTGGGTCCACTACTTCCCTATGTCTCAAGTCCCTGGCGCCGTCTGCGCATCAGCGCCCCCACTTCCTCATCCGAGGTCGGCGCAAATTCCCGGTAAAACAGGCTCACCGCATCCAGCGGCTCCGGCGTCAGCGCGCAAATCACCTTGTCTGCCTCCTCTGCCAGTTCGTTGCAGGTAGGTTGCGCCCCCACGGGAACGGCCACAATCACTCGCCGGGCCAGCCCCTTCACCGCGTGGACGGCAGCGCGCATGGTTGCGCCCGTTGCCAGTCCATCGTCAACCAGGATGACCGTCCGTCCGGCAATCTCTAGCGGCGGCTGCCCTTTCCGATACAGGGCCTCGCGCCGTTCCAACTCCCGGGTCTCGCGTTCTAAAACCTCTTCGAGCACCTCTTTTGGCACGCGATAGGAGCGCAGAATGTTGTTGTTGAGCACCACGCCGCCGCCGCTCGCGATCGCTCCCATTGCCAGTTCTTCCTGTCCCGGAACGCCGAGCTTGCGCACCACCAGGATGTCGAGCGGTAGACCGCAGGCTTTTGCCACCTCGTAGGCTACCGGAACGCCTCCGCGTACGAGGCCCAGCACCACGCCGTCGCTGAGGTCGGCAAGCCCCGCAACGATCTCGCCGAGCACGCGGCCTGCCTCACGCCGGTCTTGAAAGATGCTGTCTCCCACACGCCAGATTGTATGCCGGGGCAGAAGAAATGCCGTGTGACACACCGGCAGACACTGACGTATCTCTCAGAATTGTTCCAGAGTCAGAATCACCTTGAGGAACACAGCACCCAGGGGCGCCTTCTTTTGCACGGAGACCGCGAGAGCCCTCCTGAGATCGGCTGCGGTGACCCGTTCTCGGTAGCTCTCAGCGGTTCTGGCCCGTCCCGAACAACGAGTGCCATTCGGACTTTCGAACAGGCCTGGATGCTACGGAACATTCGACGGCCCTGACCAGTCCCTGCCGTACAATTCCCCCAAGCTGTCCTCAGGAGATCTTGTTATGAGGCCGTCCTTCTCTCTTGGCATCGAAGAGGAGTACCAGACCATCGACCCGGTCACGCGCGACCTGCGCTCCCACATCCAGACCGAAATGCTTGCCCAGGGCAAGATGCGCCTGCAGGAGCGCGTCAAGGCCGAGATGCATACCTCAGTGGTCGAAGTGGGGACGCGCGTCTGTCGCAACATCGACGAGGCTCGGGAAGATATTTATGAGTTGCGACGGGAGATGATCAAGCTGGCCCGCGAACACAAGCTCGAACTGGTTGCAGGCGCAACACACCCCTTCGCCGATTGGCGCACGCAGGAGATCCACCCCGACCCGCGGTATACCCAGGTCGTCAAGGACCTCCAGCTCGTTGCTCGCGCCAACCTGATCTTCGGCCTTCACGTCCACGTTGGCATCGAAGACCGCGAAGCCGCCATCCGCATCATGAACTCGATGCGTTACTTCCTGCCGCACATCATGGCGCTCGCCACCAACTCGCCATTCTGGCTGGGACTCAATACCGGGTACAAGGGCTATCGTGCCAAAGTGTTCGAGAACTTTCCGCGCACCGGCATCCCGGACGCCTTCCGCAGCTACTCAGAATTTGAGAACTACGTCAGCCTGCTGGTCCGCACCAACTGCATCGACAATGCCAAGAAGATCTGGTGGGATATTCGGCCACATCCGTTCTTTAATACAGTTGAAGTCCGCGCCTGCGACATTCCATTGCGCGCCGAAGAGACCATCGCCATCGCCGCGCTCATCCAGGCTACAGCTGCCTATCTCTACAAGCTGCACGAGGCCAACCAGGATTTCCGTCAATATGCCCGTCCGCTCCTGATGGAGAACAAATTCCGCGCTGTTCGTTATGGCCTCGATGGGAAGCTCATCGACTTCGGCAAACAGCTGGAGGTTCCCGAGCGCAGCCTCATCGAGGAATATCTTGCCATGATAGATCCGGTTGTCGACGAACTCGGCAGCAGGGAAGCGATCGACGGCATTCGCAGGATCATGCAGACCGGCACCGGCGCCGATCGCCAGCTCAAGGTCTTCGAAGAATGCAAGGGCGACCTCAAAGCCGTCGTCGACTACATGGCCGAAGAAACACGGGCTGGACTGTAACCCGCAACCATCCGGTGGCTGTACACACAGGGGGTGCCTCCACGGCTCGATTTCGAGACGAGGGTTTCGACTCTTTCTGCGTGAGCTTTTGCGGCTACTTCACCACCTCCGCGACCACCCTTACCTCCCAATGTCTTCCGTTGGGCACATCCATCGATCCCAGCGAGATCGGCGTGCCCGGTGTGACGGCCGAATCGCCCTCGAGCGCCGACTGATGAATCACCGGATCTTGAATTCCCACGTTCGACTTTTCCTCGGCCACGCTGGTCTGCTCGATCTTTGTGCGTAGCCGCATCCCATCTCCGGCTCCAACAAGTGCTGCTTCGATCAGTACTCCGACATCCATGTACTGAATCTCCGGGTTCTGAACTGTGCCATCTTTATAAGTGCCGGTCACGATCGGCACGCGCGAGCCCTGTTTCAGCGCAGCCTTGTTCCCCGGAGTCACAATCATGACGAAACGCTGCCCGCCTTCCTTCTCACCGATCGTGTAAGTCAGGCGATAGGTCTTCTTCGGTCGATCAATGTCAGCTACTATCCTCTGGGCCGTCGCGATCTCTTCCGCGCTGCCCTGAATCGACATTGCATTCGCTGATTCCACCTGGAACATGCGGGCCCGCGGCAACATATTGCGCAGATCCGTCACCAGGTCGTTCATTTCCCGCACGTCGGTGATGTTCTTCAGGTAGATCGTCTGATAGGTCGGCGCGGGCTTTTGCTCCGCTTCCCGCGCCTGCGCCGACGCGTGTACACCACTCAGCATCACAAACATCGCTCCGGCCGCTACGAAAGCGCACAGTAGCTGCCGGACTGCATTCATTGCACTCCACCTCATCGCGAGCCTCTCCAAGATGTGTCATTCGAAGCTCTGCGGGTCAGCATCCTGCCATCATCTCTGCAGGCTTCTGTTTACACATGACGCCGTCTATGATGATTCGCTCGACGAAAGTGTCACAATGCTCCTTTAAACATCCCAGATTGGCGCACATAATCAGAGCATTGCGACTCATCGCGAAAGGGGCGGGCATGCATCCAGGGGCGTCGCGAGCGCTGGCCATTATGGTTCTCCCGTTGATCGCGATCACTGGTGTCACTCACGCGCAACAGGCTGATGCGGCTGCCATCATCCGTGATCTCGATGCCGCAAACCAGTCCCGATTCGAAAACGTCCTGAGTTTTACCGACGTTGAGCACTACTCCGTCTATCGCGGTGCGGATCAAATGGATGCTTCCGCCCAGATGACCGTGAAGGTGACATACAAGAAGGGCGTGGGCAAAACCTACCAGATCCTATCGCAATCCGGCTCCGAACTCGTGATTAAATATGGTCTTCGCCCGCTGCTCGAAAACGAGAAGTCGATCAACAATCCGGCGACGGTTGCGCAATCGTGGTTTACGTCAGCCAATTATGAGATGAAACTCAAGCTAGGCGTCTCGCAGCTTATAGATGAGCGCCCGTGTGTTGCTCTTGCCATCACGCCGCACCGCAAGTCGCCCCACATGATCGAAGGTACGCTCTGGGTTGATACCCGCGACCACGCACTCGTGCAGGTCGAAGGTCTCGCCTCTAAAAGCCCCTCGATCTTCGCCGGAACCACCCACATGATGCGCCGCTACGCCAACATGCAGGGCCATGCAATGGCCATACACGCCCGCGCTGAATCGAGCAGCCTTCTCTTCGGCCGCAGCGTCGTCACCATCGACTACAGCGATTATCAGTTCGAGATCCGGCACTAGAAGCTCAGTGAACGCTAGGTTCGATCGTAGGGATATACGTTCAACTTCAGGATCAACTGCTCCACATCCGTGCGCGTTACGGTAGGTGCCGGCGCGTCCTCCAACCCATACTTCTTGCACAACTCCCGAAGATTTTGCCGCTCTTTGCGCTCCTCTTCGGAATAGAACTTGGCCTTCTCAAATTCGTGAGAGCCAATCGCAGAATCCATTCGATGCACGATGAACTTGAGCTTCTTGCGGCTCTCGGTTATCTCCAGGGGTGGGGTGCCCTCACGCACCTTCGCCGCCGCACCCGCTGCATCCAGCAGTTCCAGCGCCTTCCCTGGCAGAATCTTTTCTCTCAAATAGCTCTCTCGGAGTTCCACTGCGCACTGCAGTGCATCATCCGCAAACACGACCTCGTGGAACCGCTCGAGTCTTTCTTTTCGCGCTTTCAGAACCTCAAGCGCCGCAGCCGCATCCAGCGGCTTTACATGCAGCGGGCGAAAGATCTTGTCGAGTTCGGGATGGCTAGCGCTGGCCGATTTGTACTCCTCTTCAGTCGCTGCGCTGAGCCACCGCACCTCCGCCGACTGCAACGCGAATTTCAACATGCCTGCAAGATTCTCTGCCGTATCATTTCCGGCCATCCCCGCGACCCCGAGCAGCCCGTCCACAAACAGAATCACGCTAGCTGCGGTTCCCTTTACCGTTGCGAGTTCTTCGAATCGCTCTCCACTCGGCGCCCATGCGGCGAGCAGCTCTGTTTCCGGCACCAGAATCTTCATCTCCGCGAGCTCAGGCGGAACCTTGCCTTCCGCGATGCGCTGCGCCAGCGCCTCCACTATCGCTGTCTTTCCCACGCCGCGCTCGCCAAGCAAGATCGGATTCCGCCGATCCTTCCGGCACAGCACTTCGATCACGCTGTCCAATTCCAGATCGCGAGCGACTACTGGCTCCAACTCTCCATCGATCGCCTTTTGCGTCAGATCCGCGTAAACCCCGAACAGATTGCGTGTTGCTACCGCGGCAACTGCGTTTTGGGGCAACCTGGGGAGATCCGGTCCCACCTTGGCAAGTTCCTCGCGCACTTTTTCGAGCTCAAGGTGGCGCTCCTTCAGGATTTGCCGTGCAAAGCAGTTTTCCTCGCGTAGCAACCCCAGCAGCAGATGTTCGGAACCAATATGCTTATGCTTCAGCCGCTCCGCCTCTTCAGCTGCATACGCCAACACACGCTTGCACTCGTTTGAAAGCGGCAGATCCACGCTGGTTGATACCTTCTCGCGAATCGTCGTGTGGTTCTCAATCTGGCGCCGGATCGATTCGACCGAAGAGTGCGATTTGAGGAACCGGTTGGTCAGCGCCTTGTCCTCGCGCAAAACTCCCAGCAGCAAATGCTCCGTCTCGATATAAGGTTGCCCAAACTGGCTCGCCTCGTACCGCGCAAAGAAGATCACGCGCCGTGCCTTCTCCGTGTACCGTTCGAACATGCCCAGCCCCCTGGAACAAAAGCGTTCGAATTATCGCAAATCCCGGCCGCCGCTGGTCATTCGATCAATCGCATCCAGGTCCGGCAGTTCGTCGTACCACGCATAGAAGGCTGCATCGAATACGTAGAATTTCTGAAACTGAATCACCGGCAGCAGCGGGTCGCGGGGAACCACCTGCAGATAACGAATGTAGCTCCCGTCGAAGTTGCGGTGTACCTTCTCGCGCCGTCCGCGAATCTCAGCAGACCGAAGGCTATCGGTTTTGAACAGCGTTCGCTTCTCGATTCCGCCTCCCGAAAGCACAATGACGGCGCCGAACACGTACACGGCCCAGCCGGCCGCGAAGATGGTAATCGCTCCCCACTCCAGCATCTGCGCAGGATTGCGACTTTGCATTCCCTCGTGCTGGCTCCATAACAGCCCGAGCAGTCCAAGCAGACTGAAGCCGAGAAACGCCACAGCGAACATCCGGATCCAGGTGCTTAGTCGATAAACTCGCCTATCGCCACGTTCACGCATCAAGGCCATCGTTCGTTCGCATGATGAGTACAGCTTAGCCCGTTCAGGCCCGCTTACGGACTACTTCTTCGTACACGGTCGTGTACTCGCGCGCCGGCCTTCCCCAGCTGAAGTTCTGGGCCATGCCGTTCTGGATCAGGCGTGCCCACTGCTCTTTGTCATGAAACGTAGCGACGGCGTGATCGATGGTATCGAGCAGCGCCTGGGAGTTGTAAGCTCCGAACTTGAATCCGGTGCCCGTGTTCAGGTTGGGATTCCATTCCTCTACGGTGTCGTCGAGCCCGCCTGTTGCGCGCACAAGAGGCACCGTGCCGTACTTCATCGCATAGATCTGGTTCAGGCCGCACGGTTCGAATCGGCTCGGCATCAGAAGGATGTCCGCGCCCGCTTCGACTTTGTGCGCCATGGCATCGTCGTAGCGGACCTGTACGGCGAAACGCGCGGCGTTCGCGAATGCGAATTCACGAAAGAACTTCTCGTAGTAAGGCTCGCCGGTTCCCAGCGCAATAACTGCCACATCGCGCTCCGCAAGCCGCCATGCAATTTGTTCCAGCAGGTCGAAGCCCTTTTGCGAGGCAAATCGCGAGCAGATGCCTATCAATGGTGTCTCGTCCGGCACATCCAATCCGAACGCGTGAAGAAGATCGCGCCGACATTCGCGCTTGCCGGCGGGATCCGCAGGCGTGTAGTGCGCAGCGAGGTTCCCATCGGTTGCGGGATCCCACTCTGAGTAATCTACGCCGTTCAGGATGCCGTGCAGGTCAGCACTTCGCCGCCGGAGCGCTCCGTCGAGGCCGTTGCCACCCTCGTACGTCTGGATCTCCTCGGCATACTTGCGGCTTACAGTCGTGATAGCGTCGGCGTAGACAACGCCGCCTTTCAGGAAGTTGAAGGTGTTGTAGTGCTCGACTTTATCAAAGGTGAAGATCTCCCACGGCAGCAGCAGCTGATCCGTTGTCGCCGGTGGAAACCATCCCTGGTATCCGGCATTGTGAATCGTAAGCACTGAAGCAAGGTTCTTCAGCACGGGATCAGCGCTGTAGACGGTTCGCAGCAACACGGGGATCAATGCTGCCTGCCAATCGTGCACATGGAAGACGTCGGGCACGCCGAGAAGTTTCGTAGCCTCGAGTACGGCTCTGCTGAAAAGCCCGAAGCGCTCGGCGTTGTCGCCATAGCTGGAGCCGTTGCTGTCGTAGAGGCCCGGACGATCGAAGAACTCCGGGCAGTCAACGAAGCGGAATTTCACTCCGTCGCGCGTACCGCCATCCACAATTGCTCCGAAGCGGTTGCCGTGCGGAAACGGGATCGTGATTGACCGCACTTCGTACCTGGGTTTCTCTTCAAGGTGCGGCCGGGCCACGGAATAGAGGGGCAGATACACTGTTACTTCATGGCCCTGTTTCACGAGTTCCTTCGGTAGCGCGCCTACCACGTCGGCGAGTCCGCCAGTCTTTGCAAACGGGACACACTCTGACGCGGCAAAAACAATCTGCATCGATCTTCTCCTGCTCACAAACTCAGTCAGCGATGAGTTGCGGCCAAACGCCAAGTCTACACGCTTTACTTTGACGCTTTGGTTCAGGTTGAGGATTCCGCATCCGGAAGCGCGCCAATTTCATCTTTCACGTATGCCCACTCAAGGTGCCGATCGGGAACTCGCCACCGCCATCACTCGATCTGCTCAACCCGGCGGCGAAGAACTGCTCGATAACCCAATATGGAACTCCCTGCTCACCGACCATGGCGTCATTGCATTGGCGGAGGGTCCCGCACGGAGATATCCGCCCGCCATCGGGCCACTCAGCGGCACGCCTGACCAATCGCCTGCGAGTTACGACGGGCTTATTTCTCTGGCTGGTCCCGGCGGAATCCTGGCTCTGTTTTTTCCCGACCCGCCGGCGCTTCCTGCCGGTTGGAGCCTTTTTCGCGGCGGGTCGCTTGCGCAGATGATCTGCCGAGCACCGCGACTAGTCGGCGCCGGCACTCTTGCGGCGGGCGTGAACCTCCGGAAGCTCCGGGCTGCCGATGTGCCCGCGATGATCGAGCTTGCGACACTTACTGAACCAGGGCCCTATCGCGAACGGACTATCGAGCTTGGAAATTTCTACGGCATCTTCGAACGCAACCGGCTGCTCGCGATGGCTGGGCAGCGCATGCGCGTGCCGGGTTTCGTCGAAGTCAGCGCCGTGTGCACACATCCTGACGGACGCGGTCGCGGCTATGCGGGCATCCTTATGAGCGAAGTGATGCGCGACATCTTCGCTGAGAAACGTACGCCCTTTCTTCATGCTTTCAGCGACAATCCAGCCGTGCGTCTCTATGAAAGGCTCGGCTTCACGCTCCGTCGCACATTCCATCTGGCCGTGATCAAGAACGAAGCGTGAAGGTGTTTGCGCGTTGCGGCCAGCGTTTTCGACTAACATCGATTCGTGCCACCCAAATCCAGGCTCGGCCAGAACTTTCTCGTTGATCAACAGGCAATCCGCCACATCGTTGCTGCTGCCGGTGACTGCAGCAATCGGACAGTCATTGAGATCGGGCCCGGCAAGGGCGCAATCACGCGTGAACTAGCCGCAAGGGCCGAGCACTTGGTTGCTCTCGAAGTGGATCCTGAACTGGCTGCAAGGCTCTCGAGTACGTTTGATCCTGCTGCGGCCGGTCAGACAGGATCGAGATCGAACGTAAGGATCGAAACGATCGATGTGCTTTCGTTCGATTTCGCGGCGGCGGCCGCTGACACCGGTAAGCGCCTCGTCGTTGTCGGAAATCTGCCTTACTACATCACCTCGCCCATCCTGCTCAAGCTCGCCGAAGACTGTAAGGCGCTTGATCGTGCCGTGCTGATGGTGCAGCGCGAGGTGGCCGACCGCGTGACCGCCGCTCCCGGTTCGCGCGATTACGGTCTTCTCACTGTAACCGTACAACTGCATGGCCCGGTGGAGAGGCTTTTCACCTTGCCCCCGCGAGCATTCTCACCATCGCCGGAAGTACACTCGACGGTATTTCGATGGCGGTTTGCGCCGCGCTTTCAGGAACTCGACGTTGATCGCGATCGGTTCCTTAGCTTTCTGCGGCAGGTTTTCGCATTGAAGCGCAAAACGCTGGCCAATAACCTGAAGGCAGCCGGATTTGGCGCTGCGACGATTACATCTGTGCTCCATTCAAGCGGCATCGATGAAAAGGCCCGCGCAGAGGCATTGTCCGTTGAGACGCTGGCTGCGTTGTGGCGCAGTCTGAAAAACGAAGGAGCCACTCCGCAAAGCGAAATGGCCCCTTCGATTAGAGACTTCAAGAATCAGCGATGAGGGCCACCGCCACCTCCGCTCGGATGGGCGCCGCCACCGCCACCTCCGCCGGCACTGACATGGGGCGCACTCCCTCCGCCTCCAACCGGACCGGGGTGGCCTCCCCCTCCGCCAACCACCACGTGCGGTGGTGGAGGAGGCGCGGTCCCGCCGCTATATCGCGTAACTCCACCGGCATAGCTGACTGGCGGGCGATATGTACCTCCAGGGGCAAGTGGCGATGGCGTCGGCCAGGCGTTCACGTGATTGTCGCTCGGCCGATACCCGAGAGCGCCTGTCGCAGGTGATGCATAGCCGGGTCGGTTGGAATAACCGGCATTCGCATTATTCGGAACCCCGCTGTTATTCGGGAACACGCTGTATCCCACAGCGGGACGATCGGACCCAGCCATCATCGTGTGGTTGTAAATCGGCCGGGGAGACAGCGGTCGCAACGGCTCGACTCTATTTCCCGCAATCGTCACAGGTCCGCCAACCACACGAACCGGGTTCGAGACCGTCGGCGTCTTCGGAATACGATTGACCGCAATCACCGGATTCGACTGAACGAATCCCGTCTGCCGGGTCGGTGGTCCGTGCGGATGAACGGGCCCTCCGTGAGGGCGATGAGGCGGCTGGAAGCGGAAAGGCGGGTTGATGATGTTGATGACGAAAATCCCGTTGTTCCACCACGGATATCCGAAGCCTGGGGCCCATCCCCAGCCGAATCCGTCATAGTAGCCCCAGGAACCGCTGTTGTACGGCATGTAGCCCCACGAATCGCACGAGGCCCATACGTATCCGTATTGCGGATTCCAAACCCAACTGCCGCAGCCATAAGGTTGCCAATCGCTGGAAGTGGCTTCATTTGGCGACCAGACGTATCCCTGGCCGGGCACGTTGTACCAATTGCCATTCGCGTCGAGATCGCTCCAGGCTGGATTGCTACTGTTGGGCTGGGCTTCGGTTGCAGCCGTCTTCGCCGATTGCTGCGACGACAGCTCCTGGTCGCGATCGGCATTCCACGCATCCCAGGAGTTCGGCTCGATCGTATCAGCGAGGCTGTACTGGTTGGAATCGCTGCTGTTGAGCGCAACGCTTTCGCCTCCGCGAAGGTCCAGCGAAAGAGTATTTCCGCGTTCCAAATGCGCATTGCCAGAGAACACGGCGACCTCGCCCGGAGGGTTATCCATGTCGATGCGCAACACCGTGAAGCCGCTAGCTGTTACGGAGCTATCGCCAAAGCGGGCTGTCACCTGGCTTTTAGGGTTGTTGCCCTGTAGTTCCAGGTAGGCCAATCCGCTTTGAACTTCGACCTCCGTGTTTGCCAAACCGTCCCGTTGCCGCAGGACCGGGATCTCGAGCGAACTGTTCGGCGAGATTCGCGCTATCGTTCCATCGTCAAACTGAATCTCTGCCTGCCCGTTGTCTTTGGTGCTGATAGCCGTGCCCTCGAACAGGGGAGTGTTGACCGGTGCAGAGCTGGCCAGAATCTGATTTCCCTGTGTTATCTGAACTTTACCTTCAACGAAACTCAACCTTGCGGCGCGAACGTCGGGGTTGGGCTGTGGTTGTGCTGGTGCTTGTGGCCCGGTTTCTTGTGCCAATCCGGCTGTGGGCGCCAAAAACAATGCCAGCCCCATCACCATGGCGGCTGGCTTAATCCAACCCTTGCTTAATCTGTTCATTGGGCCCCCCTTCCCTCACTGCCTCCGAGAAAAGCCTACCAAAAGCTTCATACAGTATCAGACAGCGAAGAGGAGGGAAAAGTCGCGTTGGAATTTCGGGAAAAGCCCGCGATTTCAGCTTCCCGCCTTGGCCAGCAGCAGCCGCGCGCGTTTTCTCACCCGGTCCAGTACCCGCGGATCGTCTTCAAGGCGTTCCAGGATGTTCCGGATCGCGCCAATTTGCTGCAGCCGGCCGTCGTCCGTGGCCTCGACAACGAATTGGATAGCCTTGTCTAAACCCAGCGGATCGTGCTGATAGAGCAGCTCGAGCCGCTCGCCTTCAATAAGCGTCGAGCCGACCGCGACCAGCGAATCACCCAGGTCCTGGATCTCCTTGTCGGTCGAGTAGTTGAACTCACACCCTCCCTCGCCGTTGGGTCCGCTGTAGCTGATTTTCTTTGTGCCCTGGAATGCGACCTTCAAATGGCTCTCGCATTTGCCGTGAAGGATGCGATTGGAGTGGACTGTCTGGAAGATATGATTCGTGAAGTCCGGGCTCAGCGTGACGTCCCTATCCATCTTGGCGGGCATCACCCCTTGGTCGGCTGGCTTCGTACCGCCCTCGGCATGAAAATGGCCACGGCCGTCGGGGTGCAGGATCAGGCTCCATTGCGAGGGATAAAGTCCCGGGTTCGTGAAGTCGAATCGAACCGTCGCGGCTGGTTCGCCTCGGGCAAGGAGAGTGAACAGAAGCGACAGCGCCGCCAGCCAAAGCGTTCTCATCGTCTGACCTCCTGGGTAAGAAGCGTCTGTGCAGTATGCAGATGGCAAATTGCGATCGCCAGCGCATCCGCTGCATCGGCAGGTTCAGGTAACTCCGGCAGGTCCAGAAGTCTGGCAACCATGAACTGCACCTGCTCTTTTTGGGCTAGCCCGTAGCCTACGACACTCGACTTTATACTGAGCGGCGCATATTCAGCTACCGGCAGCTTTCGCTCTGCCGCGGCAAGAAGAGCCACGCCGCGCACCTGGCCGAGTTTCAGGGCCGATTTTGCATTTACAGAGTAAAACACTTCCTCGATTGCAACCACCTCGGGATGCCACACCGCGAGCTCGGTTGAAAGCCTCCGATACAGATCGGAAAGCCGATCGGCAAGCGGCTTTGATTTGGCAAGGCGGATAGCGCCGGCAGTTTTGCAGACGACCCGAGGCAGGGAACCGGATTCGTCCGATTCCACCACGCCGAAGCCGGTAATCTCGGTTCCGCAGTCGATCCCGAATACACGCATTTGCCTGCAAGTTTAAACCGGAAGAGCCGAACCCCGCTCAGAGAATCTGCGAACCTCAAAGGAGGCGTAGCGTTGCGTACTTTCTTGAGATTCCGGCATTTAAGCCTCAGGCCGCCAGTAGTTTGCGCCCTTAGGGCAGACAGTCTGATCCGATGGCTTGTCACCTTCTCGGTAACCCACTCAGCCCAGGCTAGTTGTTCGCGTTCATATTCGGCTAATACGCGATCAAATGTGGGGAATTGGTCTCGGCATTCATCAGGGAAATCATCGAGCGCCCGTTCCGTTGATTCCGGAGCAGTGTTTGGATGGAGGCAGATTCTTTAGAGGCCGCTTTCTTTGTGCACCGGCTCACAGAGCTGCTGTGGAATCCACACAATATCTCGACGGGTGAATCGCCGGTTCGCGAACCCGTTTGACAGCAAACCCAGGCCTTCGCAAAAAAGGGCGCGCAGCGTCACGCGGTCGAATCCGCAGCGTGGCGCAACGAACAATCGCATAACGATGGTGGCCCCGGTTCCTTCAATCGCCCGCATGCGATCCCAGAACTCCGGATCGGGTTCGTCGATTTTCAGGTCTGCATTCCGATTTTCCCGGACCACGGCGAGGATTGGCTTGACTCTGTGCCGGGCGACGATCGCGAGGAAACGCTCCCATCGTTCACGAGACACAGTGGGACAGAGATCATCAAAGCGGATCAGATACTGAGCGGGTTTTGATGCCATCGCGACGCCTGCCTCTTCTTACCGAAGGCAGAAGGCGTTTTGCTTCATCAGCTCAATGCTTCATTCACGGTCGCCGCCAAGGGCAGAAGCGAATCGACCTTTGTGAATTTGAATAGCTGCAGAACATTCGGGCTCGCTCCCGCCACAACCACGCGAACTCCCTTGCCTCGGCAGCTGATGAAATGACTCACAATCAGACCTAGGCCCGACGAGTCCATCTGCGGACATTCTGTGAGATCGAAGATGTGCATCACGGGCGGCAAGGCGCCTGGTGCAGGTTTCAGATCGAAGATATTGCCGAGAGCGACCTGCTTCATCGAGCCATACATATCGCGAGCGTTGAAGGGGCCCTTGATGTGAAAGATCAAGGTCCGGGGCGCCTGCCCCTCAATGCGTTCAACGCTGAATGTCGGGTTCTTCCAGAGCTCGGTGCGCGTGATGGACATTTCAATTGGATTGTAGCGGGCCCTGGCGGGTAAGCGAAAGCTGGATCGTTACTTATCGTGGAATTCGGATGCTCTGGTTTCTCGAATTCGGTCATCGGTTCGTCGTAATCGAGGCCCTATCGCGCGATGTGGCTCTGATCCTGCGGGATCGGTGGCCCATAGAGTTTCCGCACGAGCCACATCACCGGCAGTCCAAGAAGAATCAAGATGGTCCCAATCAACGAGCCCTTCAGGTTTCCGGCATAGCTCCAGATAAGCACTGCAGCAGCACAGGCGACGAAAACAGCCGGGAGCACGGGATATCCCCAGACGCGATATGGCCGCACGAGATCGGGCCGCCGCTGCCGATACACGAAGACTGTCGTTGCCGTCAGCATGTAGAAAAGCCACTCTGCGAAGACCGCCAATTCGAAGTGCTGCTGGAACTGCGAGAGAAACAACAGCAGCACAGTGGAAAGCAGTGCCTGAACAACGAGTGAAGTCGACGGCGACTGAAAGCGGGGATGAATATAGGCGAACTGACGAAAGAACAGGCGGTCGCGGGCCGCGGCAAACGGGATCCTTGCACCCGACATGATGGTTCCGTTAAGCGTGACGAAGATGCTGAGTGCCATCGCGGCGGCCACGAAGCCTGCGCCACGCGGTCCTGCCACAACCGACAATGCGGCAACGGCGGGGCGCTCGGAAGCAGCAATCTGCGAGGCAGGCAGAATGTACTGAATCGCCGCATTGGTGGCCATAAATAGGGCGCCTACAATGAACAGCCCGCCGATGAGAGCGATGGGCAGGGAACGCTCGGGGCGGCGTACTTCGCCCGCAACCATCGTCAGATCGTTCCAGCCGTCGTAGGCCCACAGCGTCGCGATCAGCGCGAGCATGAATCCGCCAAACCCGCCAACGGCATGCGGCAGTGATGTGGCAAAGTTCGAGAACGATCCCGACGCCGACGCGAAACAGAGGGCTGCCACGATGAGGATGAGCACGCCCTTGAGAATCGTAAAGACAAGCTGAAAATCGCCCGCTTTTTTGATGCCCAGGTAATTGAGGCCGGTAATGAGCCAGGTCACGGCGATGGCGAAGATCTGCGACCAGTAGATCGGCGTGCCGGCAACGTGGTCCGACAGGAAGTGAAACGCGGGGAAGACACCGAGTGTCCGCGCCAGTCCGCTGGTGACAGCGGCGATCGAAGCGGGCTTGGCGACGGCAAACCAGGTCCACATGTAGAGGAAGGAAGGGATGTCGCCGTAGGCACCGCGCAGATAGACGTACTCGCCGCCGGCGTAGGGAAGCATAGCGCCGAGCTCGGCATAGGTCATGGCGCCGAACAGCGAGAGCAGTCCTCCAGTGATCCAGGCGAGATAGACCAGCGTTGACGAGCCGGTATCGCGCATCATCTCGGTCGGGACAAGGAAGATGCCGCTGCCGATGATGGTTCCCACGACGATTGCGGTGGCCTGCGATGCACCCAAAACACGAGGAAGATCGCGTAGCTGATCTGCGGGTGTGGTGTTGGTAGGCGCCGGGATCGTCTGGCTCATGCGGTGATGTGAGAGTAGCACGAGCCGGGCGGAGTTGATTTGCAACCTTGTTTACCCCTCGCGCCATCAAAGGAAAAGGTTTCCGTCACATGACCTCCGGTACTCTCAGGCAGTTCAGCCTGCGTGTACAATTTTGGAAAATTAGTTCCAACATCCCTAGAGGAGACGAAGAATGCACTTATATCGAAAGCAGTTCGTCCGTGCCATGGCAACCAGCGCTCTGATCCCGCTACTTGCGGCTTCTCCAAACGCGTTTGCTCAAGCTCCGGAGCACGTCGTTAGTCCCTCTGACCTTCACAAGGCGACCGTCGACTCGTCGCAGGTACGACAGAAGAATCTCGATACGCTGAACAAGTTCTTCTCGTCGGTGGAGGCTCAGAAAGCCCTCAAGGATGCGCACATGGATGCCGGGCAGGTGAAATCGGCGACTGCCGGTCTTAGCGATGACGATCTCGTGAAGCTTGCCGCCAGGGCGACCAAGGCACAAAACGACTTCAAGGCGGGCACGCTGAGCGAGCGCGACCTCCTGATCATCCTGGTGGCGATTGCCGCACTGATCCTGATCATTGTCGCGGTGCGCTGATGAGGGGTTTGCTGTTGCGTCGAGCCTGTGCCGGTATGCTGTTCGCGGTTTCGTGCTGCGGTGTTCTCGCCGCGGCCGACGCTCTGGGTGTGTGGCTCGACGTTCCTTTCGTGAAGCAGGACAAAAATGGTTGCGGCGCTGCCAGCATTGCCATGGTGATGCAGTACTGGCAGCGGCACCAGAATAAGACCGTTTCCGAAGGCGATGCAGGTGCGCAGTACGCGAACATCGAGCACACCTTGCGTCCAGGCGAAGCAAACGGCATTCTTGCTTCCGAGATGAAGGACTATTTTCTGCAGCACGGCTACGCCGCATTTACCTTCGCGGGCGACCTGAGTCTTGTTGAGCATCACCTGCGCGAGGGCCGTCCGCTGATCGTGGCGCTGCGGCCTGGTTCGCATCTGCCGCTGCACTACGTTGTGGTGGCGGGAGTGAATGAGGGAGATCGCGTTGTGCTTCTGAACGATCCGGCGCAGCGCAAGCTGCTCAAGCAGGATGAATCAAGGTTCGAGAAGGAATGGAAGGCGACAGGAAACTGGACGCTGCTGGCTGTTCCCGGGGCAAATTCGCACTGAACACGGTAGGCACTTTTCGCTGGTCAATACGCTGGTCAAGGCGCTCGATGTCGTTTCTGCTGACCCTTCTGTGCTGTCGGCAGTTTCTGGCTGCGCAGGTGGACTTGTCGGTGCGCGCGCAGCTGGCGGATCGGCTCGTTGCGCAGCACGAGTGGCAAGCGGTAGCCGATTTGCTTGGACCGGTGCCGGAGCGCTCGGCCGACGAAGACTACAACTATGGCACCGCTCTTGCCCGGCTTGATCGCTGGGACGATGCAGAGCTGGCGTTCGATGCCGGCGCGAGGCTGGCTCCGCATGATCCGCGATTTCCCATCGAGCTGGCGGGAATCGCGTTCACACGCAAACACTATCCAGAGGCCGCGAAACTGCTGCGCCGGGCGGTCAGGTTGTCGCCGCAAGACAAATACGCCAACGATTTTCTAGGGACGGTGTATTTTCTCGAAGGGAACACTGAGGCGTCGTTGAAGTACTGGAACCGCATCGGCAAGCCCGAGGTTGTTGAAGTTCGTACGGAGCCTGTGCCGCGTGTGGCGCCGTCGCTGCTTGACCGCGCCTTTGCCTTTTCACCGGCTGAGGCGCTCGAATTGGCTCAATGGATCGACAGCCAGGAGCGCATTCGCGGCCTGGGTGTATTTCCGCAGTACCACGTTGACCTGAATGCGCGCGACGACGGCAAGTTCAACGTAGTGTTCCGGAGCCATGAACTCAACGGATTCGGCGGTACGAAACTGGAGGCGTTTTTTCTCTTCTTGCAGGGCCTGCCGTTCTCAAGCGTCAATCCGCAGTACTACAACTTCCATTGCAGGGCGATCAATTTCACCTCGATGTATCGCTGGGACGCACAGAAGCGGCGCATCTTTGCGCACATGTCGGCGCCATTCGAGGGGAGCGCGAAGACCCGATGGGACATAGGAACGGATCTGCGGGATGAGAACTGGGTGATTCGCAATTCGTTCACCGGGACGGCGCCGTCGCTTGCCAGCCTGAATCTGCGCACAGAGCGCGGTGGTTTCGGTCTCGCCTCGTTTGCGAGCAGCCGATGGAACTGGTCTGCAGGCGGAGAAATTTCGCACCGGAATTACCGCGGCGCGGTTCCCGGCACGGTTCTGACGCCGGAGTTGTTGGCGAGCGGCTACCAGCTCAAGCAACTACTTGAAGTGAACACAACTGTCTTGCGACTGCCTGAGCGCAGATTTCTGATGGACGCGGGCGTCTCTTCGCAGGCGGCGCGATTGTGGTCGCAGAGCGGTGAATCCTTCGAAAAGCTGCAGGGCAGGACAGTGTGGGAGTGGTTCCCGAAAGCAAAGGGCGACGACTACGAGATGCAGCAGGAGACGCGCGCAGGCAAGACGTTCGGGCAGATTCCTTTCGACGAGCTCTTCATGCTGGGGCTCGAGCGCGACAACGATCTGTCGATGCACGCGCATATCGGCACACGCGACGGCCGCAAAGGGAGTGCGCCGCTGGGGCGGAACTACTTCTTGTCGAACTGGGAGATGGACAAGAACCTCTATGGAAACGGGATTTTTTCAGTCAAACTGGGACCGCTTCTCGATGTCGGCAAGGTTACTGACCCGTCGCCTGCGCTAGGTTCCCATGAATGGATGTTCGATACAGGAGCGCAGGCAAAAATGCGCGTTCTTGGCGGCGGAGTTGTTTTCTCCTATGGCCGCGATCTGCGCACGGGCAATAACGCTTTCTACATCACGGTCTTAAGAACGAGACGAGGCAGGACCCAACCTGCCTCCGTGCCCTAGCGGCTTTTTCGCGAGGGTGGTGAACAACCGTCGCCTAAAGGGCGACGGCTTCTTGGGGCACGCATGAGACAGCATCCTCTACGTTAAGCCCCAAAAGCCCGTTCCGGGCTCTGGAAAGGATCAGCTGAGCACTGACAT